>Ga0209344_10000723_pt1 | contig 51753 bp, 52 predicted proteins | sample Cruoilmetagenom6_FD_187293 | JGI IMG/M metagenome (GOLD analysis project Ga0209344, IMG submission 187293) | Oil polluted marine microbial communities from Coal Oil Point, Santa Barbara, California, USA - Santa Barbara Oil Seep Sample 6 (SPAdes)... | ecosystem: Environmental > Aquatic > Marine... | reverse complement strand
AAGCACTTGCCATTCGCCAAGGCTTGCCGGCGCTCATCTCTGAACGACTGCGCCTGCTTGGGTCGCCAGCCGCGTTGACCTTTGTTTCGCCTGAACTCTCGTGAAATCGTCGACTTGTCCACGCCTATCTTTTGGGCAATCTGAGTTTGATCCAAACCAGCTTGTTTCAATCCGTAAATCTGATATCGTTGCCCGATGGTGAGCTGCTTATATTTCTTCATCTGTGCTCCTTTTACTTGGTCGTTTAAGTGGCTCCGATATTAACGCAGCTCGCCACCTAAATTCGCTTACAAAAGTTGCACTTCAGAGTTGAATCCGCCGCTTACAAAAGTTGCACTTCAGAGTTGAATCCGCCAGACTTTATTAATTAATTTTCATTATTAATAAGTTATCTAGTTAAAATTTTGCCAGTTTAAACTATTTAAGATGTTTTAACATATTTATATGTTGATTATAATTAATCGTTCGGGTAGGATGCGTTTGGTTCGCTAACACACGAACCAGACATAACTGGCTACTCAACTTAGGAGATAACAATGAAAAACAATATCAACGTACCTGACAACTCTCGCCGCACCGCACTTAAAGCAGGACTTGCCGCAAGCGCACTTGCTGCGCTTAGTTTGACGACGCTCAATAGCGCAAATGCGAGTACAAAAAGTGATACAAAGCACGACATGGCTATTTTAAACGCGGCCTTGGATCTTGAAAATCAAGCTATTTGGGCATATGGCGTGGCAGCGGGAAAGCTGAGCAACAGCAAGGTGGGAAACGTCATTAAGTCTTTGGCATTGCGTAATCAGGTTGATCACATCAAACATAGGGATATCTTCATATCCACGATTCAAAGCCTGGGTGGTACACCGACTAATACCAGGGAGGCGTACGATCTTTCTGCTTATATCAAGGCAGGGGAAGGTAATCTTGATAGTGATGCCAATATCGCTAAACTAGCACTGGCACTAGAAGTGGATGCGGTGCTTGCCTACGCCAGTGCCGTCAGCAAACTGCGTTCGCCCGCGTTGGTCGCTGCCGGATTAACTATCTTGCCTGATGAATCAGCGCATGCAGCCGCCATTCGCGCGGTGTTTGGTACGCTCGATTCGACGATCCATGCCGTTCCGGCTGCGCAACTTAGTAAAGAAACTCGCAGCCAGTGGATTTTATCTGTCTAACCAGCATGATGCGCACTATGAAAACATCTATCATGTTGCTTACGTGGGCATATTTAGGGTTGGCAACTATATCAATGACTGTGTCAGCCGCTCCCAATGAAATAAGTAGAGAGCGGCAAGCTACCAGGAAACCCATTACGGTCACGATTGATGCCTTCCAATTTCAACCCGATAAGATAGTAATAAAACGTGGACAGAGCGTAATCTTTATTAACACGGATGAAGTTCCGCATACTGTGACACCAGATAAGAATGTACACTTTATTCCTTCTGGCATCATAAAAGGCGGTGAACAACACGAAGTGTCATTTGAATCAGTAGGCGTGCAGGATTATTCGTGTGATTTTCATCCCAGTATGCATGGGAGAGTAATTGTAAAATAGCATTTTACGAGTAGTCATTGGTTAGCGTTAGTTAGTTCGCATCCGGAAACGCCCCAATATTTTACTAATCATCGCTTAAAATGTTCGGTTTTGGACTGGATCAGCGTACCAAGCTGCCCAGTCCAAATTATTTAATGGTCAAATGTGGACGGCTTATTCCATTTAAGGCAAATCTAATTGGTCCTGAATATGCTCAGGAGTAGAATACAAAAAGTCTCCTTTGAGGGGGGCGAGTGTACCAAAGGAGTACTGAATGCTTGAATTATTAGGAAGTCGTCAGCAAGAGCTTTTAAAACTGCTGCTAAAGCATAAGGGCGGTTTAACTTTAGAAGAGCTCTCAGAATATCTAAAAATCACCCGGAATGCCGTTCGCCAGCACATAGCCGCATTGGAGAATAGCGGGATAGTCACCCAAGGGGTGAGTCGCCCTTCTGGGGGGCGTCCGGAACAGCTTTATGTACTTACCGATGAAGGCAAGGAGTTCTTCCCGCGTAATTACTCCTGGTTTGCTCAACTAATGGTTGAATCAATCGCCCAAGAATCTGGGGTAGAAGGGTTGAGAGAAAAATTGAATGCCATGGGAGTAAAAGTTGCTCAACAGTTACTTAACCAAAATCCAATGCTCGAAACGCGCGAGCAAAAGGTGGAAAAGCTTTCTGAGGTGATGGAGGAGCTTGGTTATAACACGAGGAGCTTTAGTGTTAATGGCGACGCGACCACAATTGAAGCGGATAACTGCATTTTTCACAACCTCGCCATGAAGAATCCGGAGATTTGCCAGTTTGATCTGGCATTGTTATCAACCTTTACAGATAGTACGGTTAATCACGAGGAATGTATGGCTAAAAGCGGCAACGTTTGCCGATTCAAATTCAAGGCTAAAGATGAATGAGTTTTTTTTGTACTTGTGGGCGCCTCTAAAAATTCACGCTTTTACCCGTAGCGCCGTATTGTGACGAAACTTGGATTTTAGAGGTGCCCTTGTGTGTTAAGGAAATACCTGGCAAAAACATGAAGCAAGGTTTGATTTCACAATAATATCTTTATCAGTCACGAAAGTTTTGGTATTGCAGTGGGAAGTCAGTGATGGAAGCGCGTATCAACTGGATGGCTGCTTGCAGATCGTCACGCTTAGCGCCAGTTATGCGCACCGTGTCGCCTTGTATGCTGGCCTGTACTTTCATTTTACTGTCCTTGACGAACTTGACGATCTTTTTTGCTAGTTCAATTTCCACTCCCACCTTTACGGTGCAGGAACGTTTAATCTTATTACCGCTGACCTTTTCAATCTTATCGCTAATCTCCAGACACTTAATGTCCACACCTCTCTTGGCAAGTTTGGTGTTAAGGATATCTTGCACCTGGTTTAGCTGAAATTCATTATCAGCATGCACGGTGAGCACTAGCTCTGCCTGCTCTACGCGTGCGCCTGAACCTTTAAAATCAAAGCGCGTGCTAACTTCTTTGTTGGTCTGCTCGACTGCATTTTTAACTTCCGTATTCTCCACTTCAGATACGATGTCGAATGATGGCATTGCAGCTCTCCTTAAATTTTATCTTCATTAAATCGTCTTTTCAAACGGCGTAAATGCTTGATCAGGGGGCGCTACGAGTGGATTCAATTCGTTAACCAAAACTGCATACGTAATTTACTGCATCCTGTGTATGTATTTCAAAGCTGTTATTAGCAGCTACATTGAACTGCATACCGGCAGTGTAGGTTTTAGCAGCGGCTTCGCCTGCTACTTTAACTTGACAGGTACCGCTGGTAATTTCCATTACTTCCGATGTTTTGACGTTGAAAGTGAGCTGGCTGTCCGGCATTATCACGCCGAGGGTCTTGCGTGTGCCATCCGGGAACAGGACGGAATGTGACACGCACTTACCGTCGAAGAACACATTGGCTTTTTTAACAACGCTAACGTTATCGAATTGGGACATGGATGCTCCTGATGTTTAATTATTAAATGTATTCAAATTATTATCTAGGCACAAAGCATTTCGAACAGTTACCAACGACTGTCATCGCTTTGCTGCAATACGCATTCTAAGAGCGTTCAACTTGATAAATCCAGCGGCGTCCTTCTGGTCGTAGGCGCCCTTGTCGTCTTCGAAAGTAGCAATGTTCGGGTCGAACAGAGAATCGGTTTTGGAATCACGTCCCACCACGATGACATTACCCTTGTATAGCTTGATGCGCACCCAGCCATTAACTTTTTGCTGCGTGTGATCTATCAGTGTTTGCAGTGAGTGGCGTTCTGGACTCCACCAATAACCGTTGTAAATCATACTGGCATAGCGCGGCATCAAATCATCTTTCAGGTGCGCAATTTCGCGGTCCAGCGTGATGGATTCAATTGCGCGATGTGCCTTAAGCATGATGGTTCCGCCGGGGGTTTCATAACAGCCGCGTGACTTCATACCGACATAGCGGTTCTCGACCAGATCAAGACGGCCAATGCCGTGTTTGCCTCCCAATTTATTAAGCATGGTGAGTATCTGGGCCGGGCTCATGTGCGACCCGTTGAGGCCGACAATGTCGCCGCGCTCGAATTCAATATCAAGATATTCAGGCTCATCTGGCGCTTGCTCCGGTGATACTGTCCAGCGCCACATGCTTTCCTCTGCTTCGGCGGCCGGATTTTCCAGATGGCGGCCTTCAAAACTTATGTGTAGCAGGTTTGCATCCATTGAATAAGGTGATCCGCCCTGCTTATGCTTCATATCTACTGGGATACTATGCTTTTCAGCGTATGCCATTAGCTTTTCGCGCGAGAGTAAATCCCATTCGCGCCACGGCGCAATTACTTTGATGTTCGGGTTAAGTGCGTAATAACCTAGCTCGAAACGCACTTGATCGTTGCCTTTACCGGTGGCGCCGTGCGACACCGCTTCAGCACCAGTTTGCCTGGCGATCTCAATTTGGCGCTTGGCGATTAGTGGGCGCGCGATAGATGTGCCGAGCAGATACTCCCCCTCATACACGGTGTTGGCGCGGAACATCGGGAATACAAAGTCACGTACGAACTCGTCGCGCAGATCGTCGATGAAGATATTCTCCGGCTTGATGCCGAACTGCAAAGCTTTTTTTCGTGCGGGTTCGACTTCTTCACCTTGCCCAATATCGGCAGTGAAGGTTACTACCTCGCACTGATAGGTATCCTGTAACCACTTCAGAATTACTGAGGTATCCAGCCCGCCAGAGTAGGCGAGGACGACTTTTTTGATTTCACTCATTTCATTTTTCTCTGTTGAATAAACCACTAATGTAAATAGGGTGCACGTGCGCACCCTGCATTTTTGCTTTTAGTTATTCACCTTACCTAATAGCAGATACTCCATCAGTGCTTTTTGTATATGTAACCTGTTCTCTGCTTCGTCCCATACCACACTTTGCGGACCGTCAATTACGGCGGCGTCCACTTCCTCACCTCTATGTGCCGGCAGACAGTGCATGAACAACGCATCCGGTTTGGCGACGGACATCATTTCTGCATCCACAATCCAGTCGGCGAACGCTTTACGGCGTTCATCATTCTCGCGTTCAAAGCCCATGCTAATCCAGACATCGGTGGTAACCAGGTCGGCATTGCGTGCAGCGGCCATCGGGTCAGCAAATTCCTCATAGTGATCTTCGCCGAATAAACCAGCTCGTTCTGGCTCAACTTCATAGCCAGGAGGAGTGGAAACATGGACGTTGAAGTCGAACACCTCCGCTGCTTGTAACCAGGTGTTACATACATTGTTGGAATCGCCTATCCACGCTACAGTTTTGCCCTGAATAGAGCCGCGCTGCTCGATATACGTGTAGATGTCAGCCAATATCTGACAAGGATGATATTCATTGGTCAAGCCGTTAATCACTGGCACTCTCGAATTTGCGGCAAAGCGTTCAATTATTTCCTGTTCGAAAGTACGGATCATTACCAGATCACTCATGCGAGAGATAACTTGTGCCGCGTCTTCTACCGGCTCACCGCGCCCCAGTTGCGAATCGCGCGTATTGAGGTAAATGGCGTTACCACCAAGTTGTTGCATGCCCGCCTCAAACGAAAGGCGTGTACGCGTGGAGCTTTTCTCAAAAATCATCACTAAAGTGCGATCCACTAGCGGATGATGGGGATGGTAGGCTTTGAAGCGCTGCTTGATGATACGTGCGCGAGCGAACATGTGTTCGAACTCTGCACGGGTAAAATCTTTGAATTGTAAGAAATGTTTAATCTTCACGTTATGCGCCTTCCGTCAGGAAATTGATAATCAGCGGGCATAGCTTGTCCAGCAATTGCTGCGCTTCTGCGGAAGTGAACACCATTGCGGGTAGCAGCCTGATAACATTGTCATCGGTGACGTTTATCAACAGTCCTTGCTCCAATGCTTGTTTAACCAACTCCCCGCAGCTCTTCTCCAGTTCTATACCAATAATCAGTCCCTGCCCCCGAATCTCCACTACGCCAGCCACGGTGGCCAGACGTGCACGTAAGCTTTGCTGTAGAAATTCGCCTACCGTAGCAGCATGCGCCACTAGCTGGTCTTCTTCCATTATCGCCAGCGTGTTTAGCACAGCGACACATGCCAATGGATTGCCGCCAAAAGTTGAACCATGATTACCCGGCTTGAAGGTGCCTGCCGCCTTGCCAGCGGCCAGGCAGGCGCCAACAGGTATACCAGAGCCGATACCTTTGGCTAGTGTGATTACGTCCGGCAGGATGCCCGTATGCTGATGGGCGAACCATTTGCCGGTACGGCCAATACCGCATTGCACTTCATCCAGCATCAACAGCCAGTTGTGCTGGTCACAGATTTTACGCAGTTGCTCGAGATAATGAATATCCAAGGTGCGAATTCCGCCTTCGCCTTGAATGGGTTCGATCAGCACCGCTACGACATTATGATTGAGTTCGGCGACCTGACATATGGCATCCAAATCATTATAAGGAACGCGCACAAAGCCCTTTACCAGTGGCTCGAATCCCGCCTGTACTTTACGGTTACCGGTGGCGGACAGTGTAGCCAAAGTGCGGCCATGAAACGCTTTTTCCATTACGATAATGACCGGATTATCAATGCCTTGATTATGGCCATATAGACGCGCCAATTTGATCGCAGCCTCATTAGCCTCACAGCCAGAATTGCACAAGAACACCTCTTGCATGTCGGCCAGCGCTGACAACTTGTCTGCTACAGCCTCCTGTTCGCTTATCTGATACAAGTTGGAAACGTGTATCAGTTTGCTGATCTGCTCCTTAAGCGCCGCAGTTAAGCGTGGATGAGCATGTCCCAGAGTGTTGACCGCTATGCCGGACAACGCATCAAGGTAGCGTTTGCCATTGCTGTCCCACAGCCAAACGCCTTCCCCGTGCGTGAAGGTGACCGGCAGGCGATTATAGGTATTCATCAAGTGTGACATAGTATAGATAGAATGACTTACGGCGGCATGGCCGCCGTATTGAGTTAGGGAAAACGCGTATATTGAGCTAAATTGCCTAGATTGCGCAAGGGGAAATTAATATTGCACCTTGTTAATAAAGCTCGACTTAAACATTCAGTGTCAAACGAACGGCACACAGAGGGTAATAAAGTCGCAATTTTGGACGTAAATACATTCACAAGATAGTAAAAAATCACTTGGCAGAAGGAATGGACCGCGCGGCATGGTGCTCGTTCTGCGATGTGGATAAACGAAGTCGGTTAAAAGCGCGCATGCTGTTGGCGAACGAAATCAACTTAAGTGCCGAAAAAATACTGCTGAAGTACGTTTTCGTATCCCTTCGGCCTAAATTGCACTGTCGTTCCGGTGATGCAACGATGAGGACTGGATGTCTAAAGTTGAGAAAACCTTAGTAGGCACCCATAAAATCGCCTTTACCAATTTCAAGGCCATTGTGCCGCAAAATCGCATACGCTGAGGTGACATGGAAGAAAAATTGCGGTAAACCGTAGTTGGAAAGGTAGGTGTGGCCAACCATTTTTTTCTCTTTCGGTGTGCCTGGCCTTAATACAATATCTCGAGCTTCGCTGCCTTCGAATTGTGCGGGCGTCAGACTTTCGATAAACGACAAGGCATTGCCAATTCGTGCCTGCAACTCGGCAAAGGTTTGTTCGCTATCTTCATACGTTGGCACCTCGACACCTGCCAGCCGCGCTGATACGCTCTTGGCGAAATCAGTGGCGATTTGCACTTGGCGGCTCAAAGGGAACATATCAGGGAATAGCCGTGCATCCAACAATACTGTCGGCTGAAATTTTTTCTCGGTAGCAAATGCTTCAGCCTTGGTCAAAATAGCGCTGAGACTGGTCAATAGCTGTTTAAAAACGGGGACGGACGTGGTGTACATATAAGTGGCCATAGGTTTTTCTCGATTAATTGATAACGGTTATTGTCATGCACTAAAAGTTAAGTATCTCATAAATAGTTGCCCCATCCCGGCGCGTATTGCCTGCGCAACAAAGAGTTTCATTGAGATGAAGCGCAGTTGTGGTGTATCTACTACGATGCTGGCCAATCTTTAAATTGTGTCCGCGGCCTGAAGAACGAGTTGGACTTGCGCCCGACATCCCACTCGAATGCGGTTCGCTTGGATGGGCATTTGTTCGTCATGGTGCTGGCGTATCAGTGCGTGCAGTTTGTGTGAGTAAACTTGAATGGGCTGGGATCAACGATTTCAACGACTCGCTTGAAAGAGTCGTTATCCGCTCAGCGCCGTGAGACTTCCAGCTTGCGTTGCAAGGATGCGTGCGCAGGTCAGCTTGAATGTTCGACGTAGGTGATCTATGCTGCTCATGATTTTGGCGAACTAAAAAATAAAGCTGACAGTATATACCGTCAGCTTTATTGGAAGTGCGTGCAGCTAGATTATGATTAAGCCATTGCCTTAATGGCAGCAGACAGACGGCTCTTGTGACGCGCAGCCTTGTTTTTGTGAATGATCTTTTTGTCGGCGATCGTATCCACAATACTGGTGGATTCGATGAAAACGGCTTGTGCAACAGCCTTGTCGCCAACCTCAATGGCTTTCGCCACTTTTTTGATTGCAGTACGAAGTTCAGAGCGCAAGCTCGTGTTATGTTCGCGCTGTTTGTCCGCTTGTCTCGCGCGTTTTCTAGCTTGTGCAGTGTTTGCCATGGCAACTCCTTGAGAATTTCTCTATGCAATAAAAAGGCGGATTATACGAAGGCTTGTCAACTTTAGCAATTGTTTGTTTTTTCTACGTGGTGAGCAATCTACTGTTCGAGCTTGTAGTGCATGACTGACCGGCTTAACTCAGAGCCTGAATAAATGTCAACATCAAAGGAAATTTGACCAAGAAGTTGCGCGATTTAGGATAAGATGCTGCCATCTATCCGCATCTAGTAATTCATGTCTTCTACCACTCGTGTCGTAACACCTGAAAGCTTACTCCGTCAAGAAGTGCTCGATCTGCAAGCGTACCCTGTGCCCGTCAGCACTGGCATGGTCAAACTGGATGCAATGGAGAATCCTTATTTATTGCCGCAGTCATTACGTGAGGAGATAGCACGGTTAGTGGCGGACGCCGCCATCAATCGGTACCCTGCTGCCGATGCTCAGCAACTAAAAGCCTGCATCCGTGCCGTGATCGGCTTGCCACAGAATTTGGATATTCTGCTCGGAAATGGATCGGATGAGATCATTCAGTTGTTAGCGCTTGCAGTTGCCAAACCGGATGCTACATTATTAAGCGTCGAACCATCATTTGTGATGTACAAAATGATTGCGGCTTTCACTGGGATGCAGTATATCGGCGTGCCGCTGACAGAAGATTTTGCGCTGGATTTGCCTGCCATACTGGCTGCCATGCAACATCATCGGCCTGCGCTAGTGTTTTTGTCCTATCCAAACAATCCCACTGGAAATCTGTTTGATGCGGAAGTCATCGCTCAAGTTATTGAGGCTGCTCCCGGTTTGGTGGTAGTGGATGAGGCCTATTATGCTTTTACCAATGCTAGTTTGATACCCATGCTGACGCGCTACCCTAATCTGCTGGTAATGCGCACATTCTCCAAGCTTGGCATGGCTGGTTTGCGTCTGGGTTTTTTGGTAGGTAGCAAGACGTGGATAGCGCAGTTAGAAAAGCTTCGCTTACCGTATAATGTAAACGTACTGACGCAACTGGTGGCGGAAAAATTGCTGCTGCATCACGACGTGTTGTTGCAGCAGGCTGAGCAGATCAAGCAGGATCGTGCCTGGTTATATGAGCGTCTGGTTGGGGTAGCGGATATACGACCTTATGTAAGCGATGCCAATTTCATCTTGTTCCGTGTGATACATGCTGATAAAATTTTCAATGAACTGAAAAAGCGGGGCGTGCTAATCAAAAGTTTGAACAGATCTCACCCACTATTGGTTGATTGCTTACGTGTTACGGTGGGCACTCGACAGGAGAACGAACAGTTCATCCGGGCATTACAGGAAAGTATTCATCAAATTGTTTAAGCTATCCATTAGAGAAAATTATGCGTAGTGCGCAAGTTACTCGTAACACCCTGGAAACCCAGATCACCATCAAGCTGGATTTAGATGGTAGTGGCAAGGTCAAATTCGACACTGGCTTGCCTTTCCTCGAGCATATGCTTGATCAAGTTGCACGCCATGGCATGATTGATTTGGACATTATTGCCAAGGGAGATCTACACATTGATGCGCATCACACAGTCGAGGATATAGGCATCACTCTCGGTCAAGCGTTCACCCAAGCGGTAGAGGACAAAAAGGGATTGCGCCGTTACGGCCATGCTTATGTGCCGCTAGATGAGGCGCTGTCGCGCGTGGTACTGGATATTTCCGGTCGTCCCGGTTTGGTGTTCAATGTCAATTTTGTGCGTTCCAGTATAGGTGAATTTGATGTGGACTTGTTTCATGAGTTTTTCCAGGGCTTTGTCAATCATGCGCTGGTGACTTTGCATATCGACAATTTGGTTGGTAAAAATGCTCACCACCAGGCGGAAACTGTGTTCAAGGCATTCGGCCGTGCTTTGCGCATGGCGCTGGAGCTCGACCCACGTATGACAGGCATGATGCCCTCCACAAAGGGTGCATTGTAAAAGCTCTCAAGACGCTTCAATCAATAAAGTAATAAATGAGACAATGTACTTGGTACAATTAAGTGTTGCATGCTATGGATTTAGATTTCTAAAAACCCGCGTACAGTTATGACAGACATCGCGATAATTGATTACGGCATGGGCAATCTACGTTCGGTGCATCAAGCATTGCACACCGTTGCGCCAACTGCATCTATTGTGGTGACCGACGACCCGCAAGAAGTTGCACAAGCGGCGCGCGTGGTATTCCCCGGCCAAGGTGCAATGCCAGACTGCATTCGCGAACTTGATGCGCGCGGGTTGCGTGCAGCAGTGCTGCACGCTGCGCAGACCAAGCCTTTTCTCGGGATCTGTATCGGCTTGCAAATGCTGTTTGAACACAGTGAGGAAGGCGATATTTCGGGATTAGCCATCTTGCCTGGCAAGGTGGTGCGCTTCGCCAGCAATTTGTACGATGCACAGAATAACAAGCTGAAGGTACCGCATATGGGGTGGAATCAAGTGCAACATGGCAATCATCCGCTCTGGGAAGGTATAGATCAAAACGCGCGCTTTTATTTTGTGCACAGTTACTATGTATCACAGGATACGCAGTTTGTGCAGGCCACGAGTTGCTATCCACAACCGTTTGTTTGTGCCGTGGCACGCGATAATTTATTTGCCGTTCAATTTCATCCAGAGAAGAGCCAGGATGCCGGACTGATGCTGCTGAAAAACTTTGTAAACTGGGTGCCGGTTTGATTTTTTAATTTTATTCATAATTGTATTGTGCTGCCATGTTGATTATTCCCGCGATTGATTTAAAAGATGGACATTGTGTACGCCTGCGCCAAGGTGTGATGGAAGATGCTACGGTGTTTTCTGAAGATCCTGCCGCAATGGCGCTACATTGGTTAAACCAGGGCGCGCGTCGTTTGCACCTGGTTGATCTGAATGGCGCTTTTGCCGGCAAACCTAAGAACGAAAAGGCTGTCCGCAGCATCGTGGAAGCGGTTGGGCTGGATGTGCCAATTCAGTTGGGTGGCGGCATTCGCGATCTGGATACAATAGAACGCTACCTCGATATTGGAGTGACTTATATCATAATAGGTACCGCAGCGATTAAGACTCCTGGCTTTCTGCATGAAGCCTGCGATGCTTTTCCAGGTCATATCATAGTAGGGCTCGATGCCAATGCTGGGAAGGTGGCGGTGGACGGCTGGTCCAAGGTAACCGGGCATGACGTGCTTGATCTGGCTAAGCGTTTTGAAGGATATGGTATTGAAGCTATCATTTACACTGACATCGGGCGTGATGGCATGTTATCCGGCGTAAATATTCCCGCCACTGTGGAACTGGCGAGTGAACTTACTGTGCCAGTCATTGCCAGCGGCGGCATCACCAATCTCGACGATGTGCATGCGCTATGTGCGGTACAGGACAATGGTATTACTGGTGCGATAACTGGCCGAGCCATCTATGAAGAAACGTTGAGCTTTGCCGCAGCACAAAAGTTAGCGGATACATTAACTGAAAATAGAAACGAGAAGAGCTAAGTGTCGAGGTTTCCATTTTTCGTTCACTCACTTAAATAATATGCTGGCGAAACGTATCATTCCTTGTCTGGACGTAACCGCTGGTCGCGTAGTCAAGGGCGTCAATTTTGTTGAGTTACGCGATGCGGGCGACCCGGTAGAAATCGCACGCAGATACGACGAACAAGGAGCAGATGAGTTAACTTTTCTTGACATAACCGCCAGTTCCGATGACCGTGACATTCTATTTCGCATCATTGAGCAGGTGGCTAATCAGGTTTTTATTCCCCTCACTGTGGGTGGCGGTGTGCGCCAAGTGGAAGATGTGCGCAACTTACTTAACGCGGGAGCCGACAAGGTCAGCATTAACACGTCTGCTGTGCTAAATCCGCAACTGGTGGCGGACGTGGCAGGGCGCTACGGCTCACAGTGTATTGTGGTGGCAATTGATGCCAAACAGATTCAGCCTGGCCGTTGGGAGGTGTTTACTCATGGCGGACGCCAAGCTACCGGTCTGGATGTTGTGGAATGGGCTAAAAAAATGCAGGCACTCGGTGCCGGAGAAATCCTGCTTACCAGTATGGATCGTGATGGCAGCAAAATTGGTTACGACTTACAGCTTACTCGCGCGGTAACGGATGCGCTGGAAATCCCCCTCATCGCCAGCGGCGGCGCGGGGACTCTACAGCACTTGGTGGACGGTGTGAAGCTGAGCGGCGCGGATGCGGTACTGGCGGCCAGTATTTTTCACTATGGCGAATACACGATGCAACAAGCCAAGCAATATATGGCGCAACAAGGTATTGAAGTGCGACTATGAGCGACATCTGGCTGGATAAAGTAAACTGGACAGCAGATGGGTTGGTGGCAGCCATCGCACAGGATGCAGGCACAGGTTGTGTTCTAATGATGGCGTGGATGAACCGCGAAGCTTTTAAGCTGACCGTTCAGACGGGCGAGGCGACATATTGGTCGCGCTCGCGTAAAAGGCTATGGCACAAAGGTGAAGAGTCAGGCAATATTCAGCGGGTGCAGGAAGTCCGCCTTGATTGCGATGGCGATGTTGTTTTATTGAAAGTGGAGCAGGATGGCGGAATAGCCTGTCATACAGGGCGAGCCAGTTGTTTCTTTAGTCGCTTAGAACAGGATAAGTGGGTGAACATCGACCCAGTACTGAAAGCGCCCAACGAAATTTACCAGAAAATATCATAAGTAATGAGAAACGACATTCTTCAGAAATTGATGGAAACAATAGTGGAACGCAAGGATGCAGCAGTTGAAAGCTCATATGTGGCCATGCTGTTTAGCAAAGGCGAAGATGCAATCCTAAAAAAAGTTGGCGAAGAATCCACTGAAGTGCTGCTGGCCGCAAAAAGCGGCAATAAACAACATTTGGTATACGAAACGGCTGATCTGTGGTTTCATTGTATGGTATTGCTGGCGCAGCATGATTTGAGCGCAAACGATGTACTGAAGGAGTTAGCGCAACGGGCAGGGGTTTCCGGGCTTGATGAGAAGGCCGGTCGTAAGGATAATGCCCCCTAGTCTATTTCCTTGCGAAGCGCGAATTTACCGGTATGGCATGTGCCTACTGATTCTCACTATCAGATTATTAGGAGTTGGAGCGAGGACGAGGAGGAAAAAGTGGATGACTGTATTTTTTGCAAGATAGTTCGCAGTGATATACCTAGTCGAAAGGTGTATGATGACGACGATTTTCTTGCCTTTCACGATATTAACCCAGTCGCGCAGGTACACATCATACTGATCCCCAAGTTGCACTTGGTATCGTTGATGGAAGCCAATGACAGTCATACAGCGCTACTGGGAAAAATGTTGTTGCTGGCGCCTAAACTTGCAAAAGAACAAGGGTTGAATAATGGCTTTCGCACCATCATAAACACTGGCAAGGGTGGGGGGCAAGAAGTGTTTCATCTGCATATTCATATTATTGGCGGAAATATTCCACCCATGGTACGGCGAGATTAACGCCACTTAAACTTTTAGGAGAAATAAAAATGGGTTCATTCAGTATTTGGCACTGGTTGGTTGTATTGTTAGTTGTTATTCTTATATTTGGTACTAAGAAACTGCGCAATATGGGTAGTGATCTGGGAGGCGCGATGAAGGGCTTTAAGGAAGGTATGCGGCCGGACCCGGAAGTGTCTATAGATGACACTAACAAGCAAGTGGAACAGGCTAGTCAGACCATTGAAGGCGAAGTTAAAGACAAGAGTCATACCAACGCATAGATAGACTGAAAAACCATGTTTGATGTTGATTTTTCCGAGATAATGGTGATTACGGCGGTCGCATTCATCGTAATTGGGCCGGAGCGCCTGCCAAAGGTAGCGCGCACCCTTGGTCATTTGTTGGGTCGTGGGCAGCGCTATATCAGCGCTGTCAAATCTGACATCGTACGGGATATAGGGATTGAGGAATTGCGTCAGTTGCAAGAAAAGGTACAAAGTGAATACAAGAGTGCCGCAGATGCAGTGAATGAAGTCACACAATCTCTCAATCAGCATGCGCAAGAAGTCACACAATCTCTCAATCAGCAAGTGGAACAAGCTAAAGAGAGCGTCAATCAAGAATCGCAATTGAATTCCGAGGTGCAATCCACCGTGCCGCAGGTCACTTTAAAGAAACAAAGTGCCCCCAAGCCTAGCGAAAGTGATGAGGGTGCGCCACAATTGAGTAAACAAAGCGATAGCAATATCGAAGTCTCGGTGCCTACGAATACCGAGAGCTCTACGGAGCAAGATGAATTTAAAACGATTTCATCAGCTTATCAAGAGGCGACACGTAATTTATATGCTCAGCAAGAGGCAGCACGCAAGCTGCATATTCAGGAGGAAAAGCTACGTCAGCAGAAGCAAAAAGAAGATCTGCAAGTCAGCAATAATGAGCAGACGGTGCCGCAGGATCAGTTAGTGAAGCAACCTCATAGTCCCGTAACTCAACCCCAGCAAGTCGGTGTGCAGCACCATTCACAACCCGAGATACAGATCACTCCCGAGCAAACAGGATTCCCTTTAGAGAAACAAAGTGCCTCCAAACCTAACGAAAGTGATACGGGTACGCCAAAATTGAGTAAACAGAGCGTTGGCAATATCGAAGGTTCGGTGCTTGCGAGTACCGAGAGCTCTACAAAAGAAGAGGAATTTAAAACAATTTCATCAGCTTATCAAGAAGCGACACGTAATTTATATGCTCAGCAGGAGGCAGCACGCAAATTGCATATTCAGGAGGAAAAGCTACGTCAGCAGAAGCAAAAAGAAGAACAGCAAGTCAGCAATAATGAGCAGACGGTGCCGCAGGATCAGTTAGTGAAGCAACCTCATAGTGCTGTAACTCAACCAAAACAAGCCGGTGTGCAGCACCATGCACAACCCGAGTTGCAGATCACTCCCGAGCAAACAAGATTCCCTATTAATTAATGAGTACTAACGAAACCTTCGTTTCACACCTGCTCGAATTGCGTACGCGCCTTGTATGGGCTTTCGGAGGACTGTTATTCGTATTTATATGCCTTGTTCCGTGGGCAAGTGATCTTTATGCGTTACTCGCGGAACCAATGATCGCTAAGTTGCCAGCGGGCGGGCAGATGATCGCTATTGATGTTATCACCCCATTTTTTGTACCACTTAAAGTGGCGATGATGGCTGCATTTCTTATTTCATTGCCTTATATATTGTACCAAGCATGGCTTTTCGTCGCGCCCGGAATGCACAAACATGAAAGGCGCCTGATGTTCCCACTTATTACGGCCAGTGTGATATTGTTTTTTTTCGGCATGGCATTTGCGTATTTCTTGGTGTTTCCCGTGGTATTCGGTTTTTTCAGTAGTTCGGCTCCAGTGGGCGTCGCGGTGATGACCGATATTGACAAATATCTGAGTTTCGTAATGGGTATGTTTCTTGCCTTTGGTATTACCTTCGAAGTACCGGTGGCAGTAGTGGTACTAGTTAAGATGGATATCGTAAACATCGCTAAGCTCAAAGAAATCCGGCCTTACGTTATTGTCGGGGCGTTTATTCTTGCTGCTCTTTTCACTCCACCGGACGTGGTGTCGCAGTTCATGCTCGCCATACCATTGTGGCTATTGTATGAAGTGGGCATCATGGTAGCGTGGCTGATGACAAAAAACCCGCAAGCAGTCGAAACGAAAAACGGGTAACCATCTTTCTTATTTCAGCTTCATGAACTCAACGACTATAGACTGTAAGTCCATAGGTTGCTTGAACCGGACTGAAAGTCCTTCTCTACTAATTCAAATTAACTCTCAGCACCGACTTTGAATGTCTCCTTTCATAACCGGATACCTGTACTTCGTTACCCACACCATATGTACTGTTAAAATGCTTACCTTGTGCCCGCTTCGCCGCTGCTCTTTAATGCCCCCTCAGGTACGCACTACTGTGCAGTAGCTAAAGCCTTGCACTGAAAGTGCATAGTTTTAACTAGCGAACTGAGACAAGAAATTATGTGCATCCGCCTAATTTTTTACTGGAATTTTATTCCAGTTCTTTCGGCCTAGGTCGCTTACCTAGCTTGACTTGCACCACTACTTCACGCTGATTGCGCAACAGCTTGAATATGACAACTTTGCCGGGCGGCAAATTGGAAATCGTTTCCAGCATAGAGCTGGAACCTGTTAGCAACTGTTTATTGTCTATCATGGTAAGAATGTCGCTAGCACGTACCCCAGCTTTGTCCGCTGGACTGCCACGCACAACTTCCGTAATTAACACTCCCTTTATTTTGCCGAGCTTAAGTGATTCCGTTAATTCTGGCGTGAGCTCCTGTATTGCTACTCCGACCCAACCGCGAGTGACAGAGCCGTTCTGGATAATTTGCTCCATAATATTTTTTGCCGTGCTGACAGGAATAGCAAAACCGATACCGAGTGAACCACCATTAGGTGAGTAAATCGCGCTGTTAATGCCAATCAGGTTGCCATTTACATTTACCAGCGCGCCACCTGAGTTCCCTGGATTAATCGCTGCATCGGTCTGGATGAAATTTTCGAAAGTGTTGAGTCCGAGATGATTGCGTTTCACTGCACTAACAATGCCCATTGTCACAGTTTGACCCACGCCGAACGGGTTGCCGATGGCCAACACAATATCACCTACTTGCGCTTGATCTGGACGGCCAAAGGTGATTGCCGGGATAGTGCCAGGCAAATCAATTTTAATGACGGCAAGATCGGTTTCTGGGTCAGAACCAATAATGCGTCCTTTAGACTTGCGCCCATCGGCCAGGGCCACTTCGATCTGGTCGGCAGCTTCAACCACATGATGATTGGTAAGGATGTAACCGTCATGGCTGATGATGACGCCAGAACCTAAGTTAGAGCCACGCTGTGGAAGATTATTGAATTCTTCACCAAAAAAGAAGCGGAAGCGTGGATCATCCATGAATGGATGCATGGGTTTCTTTATTTCGGTGCTGGTAAAAATATTAACCACAGTGGGCATAACTTTGCGTGCCGCAGCGCTGTAGCCTGCTGCAGGAACTTGGGTAGTGCTGGTGTTCACGCTTTCATGCACTGTGACAATGCCGCTACGCGTAGAAGAGGGCAGTAGACTGGGCTTCAGGGTGTTAATGATAAATAATATAGCTAGCCCGACAGTGGTAGCTTGTGCAAATAAGAGCCAGAATTTACGCATGATGTGATATATTTTTTGTCATTAAGTGATCTATTTATCTAACCCGAATGCTTCATAAATTCTTGCGAGGATCTGTTGAGGTTGATGAATCTGACAAAATACGTAACATCCAGCGAGCCACACGTGTGCGTTGGGCAATCATATGAACGATCGGTGTAGTTATTCAGACATCCTATGGGACAACATTTTGCATAGCAAATAATAAAAGTGATGTGCGCGTAAGTCAATGAAAAATAAAATTGAATTTTTAATTCGAAGATTAAAACTGTTGTATCCCTGCTCTCTGCATTAAAAAAAGAGGAGATTAAGTTTCAGCGTGGCTAATTTAAAGTATAAAATAAAAACAATTAATTTAAAGATAACGTCATGTTGCTGAATGATTTACGCGATTATATCGCAAGCCTGTTGGAACCCGATCGTTTTCGTGACTATTGCCCGAATGGTGTGCAAGTGGAAGGCAGAACAGAAGTCCGCCGCATCGCCACTGGTGTAACGGCCTCGCAACTTTTACTGAAAGCAGCCACTGCGTGGAATGCAGACGCTATTCTGGTACACCATGGTTATTTCTGGCGTAATGAAGACGCTGCTGTGACTGGAATTAAAAAACAGCGTATTGCGCATTTACTTCAGCATGATGTGAGTCTGCTGGCTTATCATCTGCCGCTGGATGCGCATGCTGAACTTGGCAACAACGCGCAACTCGGTCAGCGTTTGGGTTTTATGGAGCATGGCCGCTTCGGCGAGCAAGACATTGCTTGTTATGGGGAGTTGGTACAAGCACAAACACTGGCACAATTAACCCAGAAAATTGCACATAGCATGCAGCGTACGCCGCTAGTGATAGGTAAAGGTGACCCCACTATACGCAGGATTGCTTGGTGTACTGGTGCAGCGCAGGGATATTTCGAAGCTGCGATAGCGTTGGGCGTGGATGCCTTTCTTACCGGCGAAATTTCCGAGCAGAATGTTCATGAGGCGCAAGAAACGGGTGTGGTATTCATTGCGGCCGGACACCATGCCACTGAACGCTATGGTGTGCGGGCTTTAGGTACGCACCTCGCCGAGCATTGCGGTATAGAACATCGCTTCTTCGAGCTAGAAAATCCGGTTTAATCGCACACTTTAACGTTCGAGGTTTGCGCGCAACTTGTCGAGTGATATCACTGAAGTTGCAGCGTTTCGCGAAGACTCACGTAGCGTGGTGTTGGCTAAGTGCAAAGCATCGCGATGCGTCACCAGAAAATTTTGCATTAGGCTGGCGGCTTCATGTAGGAGCGCATCCTCAGTGGTGGAAAACCGCAGAAGAAAATCCATGTTGCGCGGGTAATAAGATGTCCATTGCCAAGCCAGGAAATGCTCATTGCTCTTAAACCCAGCCTTCTGAAAAGTATTACGTAACGTGTTAATGACACTCAACTGTTTTTGCTCGAGCGTTGGCATAGCACTCCACATCAACCCATAGTAAATACGCTGAGTGTCGCCTATATATTGCTGTTCCAGTAGAGGACACAAGTAGAGCTTCTGTTCTACTTCAGGTTGTAAACACAGTCCAACCAAGCACTCAGTTGCGTTGCGATTTTCGGTGGTTGATACGCGCCAGCCCGGTACATTCGCAACGATATGTTCGCTTAAGGCTAACCAGAAGTCGTGGTTTAATTTTTGGCGTGTTCCATCCACCTGATTTGCCACACTAAGTGCCAAGGGCAAATTTTCTTTTTGTGCGAAAAAATTCAGCACAGCCTGCTCTTCGTTCATCTGCCCACCCTTCAAATTAGAAAAAAACTATACGGATTAGTCTTTATCCTAAAATAGTTATAGTTGCTCTTTCCATTTTTTATGTAAAATTTCAATTACCGAACTTATAAAATACACAACTTATAAATTTAATACCCGTTCTATTAAATACTCATATCCTGAACCTGATCGCTTTTATAGATATATTAATTAACAATTAAATATTGTAGTCAAAGCTAATAGATAGTCAAATGGATCTGTTCAGCTAAATTGTCAGACGGCTATTGTGTTAATAGATTTAAGAATTTTTTCTAAATCAAGTATGCAGTTTGGATGAATACTTTAGCAGACAATCTGCGCAGCAGATGCTGGCAAATCTAATATTTGGAGGTGCATGTATGTCCGACGCCGAGATTCTCTTACAGGAGGTTTCCGCCTACCTGAAGCCCAAGGATGTCGAACATATCCAGCAGGCACTGACATTTAGTGGCCAGGCGCACGAAGGTCAACTACGCAAATCTGGTGAGCCCTATATTTCGCATCCCATCGCGGTTGCTCGAATTCTCACCCCACTGCATCTTGATGCGCAAGCCATCATGGCGGCATTGTTACACGACGTAGTGGAAGACACTCATATTAGCAATGAAGAAGTAGCCAATATATTCGGCAAATCGGTAGCCGAACTGGTTGATGGCTTGAGTAAGCTTGACAAGATTGAATTTCAGACCAAGGAGGATGCACAGGCGGAAAATTTCCGCAAGATGTTATTGGCGATGGCGCGTGACGTGCGCGTCATCCTGATTAAACTGGCCGATCGCCTGCACAATATGCGCACGCTAAAATCGATGTCTCGTGAAAAATGCGAACGTATCGCACGCGAGACCATGGAAATTTATGCACCCATTGCCAACCGCTTGGGTCTCAATGCCATCTATCATGAATTGGAAGACTTGAGCTTCAAGCATCTGTACCCCATGCGCTATGAAGTTCTGTCCAAGGCTCTCAAAGTCGCACGCGGTAATCGCCGTGAGGTTGTAGGAAAAATACAGGATGCCATTCGCCAACGCCTGGAAGAGCATCACATCCCTGCCCAAATACAAGGACGAGAAAAACATCTATATGGCATCTACCTGAAAATGCAGGTAAAGTCACTTGCCTTCTCCCAAGTACAGGACATTTATGGCTTCCGCGTGATGGTGGATGACGTACCCTCCTGTTACTTAGCGCTGGGATTGCTACATGCACTATATAAACCGATTCCAGGCAAATTTAAAGATTATATTGCCATCCCCAAGGCAAACGATTATCAGTCGCTGCATACTACCCTGTTTGGGCCATATGGTACCCCCATCGAAGTTCAGATTCGCACTCAGGAAATGCACAGAGTCGCAGTGGATGGTGTCGCCTCACACTGGTTATACAAGACCACGCAGGCATCATTCAATGATCTGCACAAGCAAACATATAAGTGGCTGCAAAGCTTATTGGAAAGTTTAAGCCAGAGCGGTGATTCGGTAGAGTTTCTTGAACACCTGAAGGTAGATCTGTTTCCGGATGAAGTTTATGTGTTTACGCCTAAGGGCAAAATTCTCGCGCTGCCACGTGGCGCAACGGCTGTGGATTTTGCTTATAGTGTGCATACAGACATTGGCAATCGTTGTGTGGCCGTCAAAGTAAATTTTGAGCTGGCACCATTACGCACCGAAATGAAAAATGGCGACCGTGTGGAAATAATTACCGCGACGCATGCTCACCCCAATCCCGCATGGCTCAGCTATGTAGTCACCAGCAAGGCGCGCAGCAACATTCGAAATGCACTCAAAACGATGCACTTTGACGAATCTTCCGCACTAGGGGAGCGCCTACTGAACCAAGCCCTATCTTCACTTGGACTTAATCAAAATGATATTGACAGCAGTCAGTGGGAAAAGCTCCTTAAGGATACTGGTGCACCATCGCTCGAAGAGATCTTCGCTGACATAGCTCTGGGACGCCGCCACGACATGGTTATTGCTCGTCAGCTTGCACGTATTGGAGAGGCCGGCTCACAAGAGCATCCCGCATTCAGCGGCGTAATCACCATCCTTGGCACGGAAGGTATGGCAGTGCAGTTCGCTAAATGCTGTCACCCAATTCCAGGAGATCCTATCATCGGCATTATCAAGAAAGGTCAAGGATTGGTAGTTCATACACATGACTGTCCCTTGCTATGCAAGGGGCGCGGCGGCATGGACAAATGGCTGGACGTGGTGTGGGACAAGCACATTAACAGACTCTTTGAGACGAGCGTTAAGTTGATCGTGGCCAATCACCGCGGCGTCCTGGCCAAGGTAGCAGCAGTGATTGCCGGTGCCGAATCTAACATCGAAAACGTTCACTTCACCAACGAAGGTAATTACACTGCGTTGTATTTCACTTTGCAGGTAAGCAACCGCATTCACTTGGCCAATGTGATGCGCGGCATGCGTGGAATACCCGAGGTAATACGCATCACCAGGATTAAGAGCGTGCTTACCTAACCAACTAACTGTCAAGTTCAGCCTGTTTATCAACACGTTTAACAAGTAAACCTGTCTTTTCTGTGTACCATTTTTTCAATGACTGTATACCGCTCCGACACTCAATTCAACAGGTAATTGCGACAATGCCTTTTATACCTTTACAGCCTGAATTGCGCCATCGTTCCGGTAACGCAAGGATAAATTGGATGTCTAAAGTTAAGTCAACATTGCCGCAGGCAGATTAGCGGTACTGACGCCCTTTTCCTATTGACACAGTCATTCACGCAAAGCAATTTTTGAATTATTCTTGAATTTAGAAAAATCCTGAACTGGTTGCTTATTCAAACATTTTACCGCTCAATCAGCATGGCATCGCCATAACTGAAAAACCGATATTGCTGTTCTACCGCATGGCTATAGGCGGCGAGCATTGCATCCATACCACCAAAAGCGCACACCAGCATCAGCAAGGTAGACTTGGGCAAGTGGAAATTTGTTAGTAAAACATCCACCACTTTGAAATGGTAACCCGGAGTAATGAAAATGCTTGTTTCACCCTCCCCGGCACGTAACCTGTCTTGTTGCGCCGCGCTTTCCAGCGCACGCAAACTGGTGGTGCCTACCGCGATGATTCGTCCACCCCGCTCTCGGGTCTGCGAAATGGCATCCACCGTTGCTTGCGGAATAACATAACGTTCGCTGTGCATAACATGATCATGGACATTATTCGCACGCACTGGCTGAAAAGTGCCGGCACCAACATGTAACGTTAGGTAGGCCAGTTGTGCACCTTGATCGCGTAAGACGGCGAGTATTGCGTCGTCGAAATGTAGCCCAGCCGTGGGCGCGGCTACCGAACCGGGCTGACATGAATATACCGTCTGATACCGCTCTTCGTCTTCGACATTAGCTGCATGAGTGATATAGGGAGGTAGCGGCAACTGCCCGTATTGTTCCAGTAATGCCGAAACATTGTCTGTGCTGTCGAAGCGTAAGCAGAAAAACTCACGTTCGCGCCCCAGCACCGTAACGGGGACATGATCTGCCAGCAACAACCTGCTGCCTGGCTTGGGCGCATGACTGGCACGCACTTGTGCCAGCGCCTGATGTTCATCGAGGATACGCTCGATCAACACCTCAATTTTTCCGCCACTTTCCTTTACTCCGAAAAGGCGCGCCTTAAGTACGCGCGCATCGTTTAATACCAGCAAATCGTGTTCACGCACCAGAGAGGGCAAATGGGCAAACACGGCATCTTCTCTAGCCTCCCCGCGTATGCACAACAAGCGGCTGTCATCTCGCCGCTCGGGTGGGTGTTGCGCAATCAAGTGCTCGGGAAGTGCGAAGTTAAATTCGTCGGTGAACATCAAAAAATTTTGAAACGATTAGAATGCTTCGTCTTCGCGCAGATAGCGCCATTGCCCAATGGGCAAATCGCCCAGTTTAATTTTACCGATACGCACGCGCTTTAGTCCGGTAACTTTCAGCCCGACCAGTTCACACATGCGACGAATCTGGCGTTTTTTTCCTTCTCGCAAAATGAAACGCAATTGATCGTCATTCAGCCAGCTCACTCTGGCGGGCTTGAGCATCTCACCGTCCAGTTTGAGGCCGTGATTTAACATGGATAGGCCATTGGCTGAAATTTTGCCCTGCACGCGCACCAGATATTCCTTGTCGAGGGAAGATTCTTCGCCGACAAGTTGTTTGGCGATGCGGCCATCCTGAGTCAATATCAGCAAGCCCTGCGAATCGATATCCAGCCGGCCTGCGGGCGCGATGCCTTTCAAATGCATGGGATGAAAAGAGAGCGGTGATTGGTCGCTGGCCAAGCGCGATGAAGCATTAATCAAGGTAACAGCGGGCTTGTGATTATCCTCCGCCTGCCCAGAAACAAAGCCGACAGGCTTGTTCAGCAGGATAGTAACGCGTGTTTGTTGCTGTGCCTGGGCGGCGCGGTTCAGCGTGATGCGCTGGGTAGGATCTATTTTCGTACCCAGCTCAGTTACTGACTTGCCATCCACCAGCACCCACCCACGTTCAATATAACTATCTGCCTCACGGCGGGAGCACAAGCCCTGTTCGGACATCAGTTTGGAGAGTCGTATTTTTTCCATGTTTTTTTATTAATCAAGCCTAATGCAGTAGCAGCAGTATGTACTGTACGACTATTCTAGAGACAATGCGGGAGCGCTATGCTACACGATTGCAACTCGTATTATCGCTATGCTTATGTCATTCGCTACGAGCGTGTTTTAGATAGAATAAGTGGAAACTATTAAATTCACGTTGGCTATATCTGCAAGAGGAAGGTTCTCCCTGTCAGGTGAGCGCATCAAAAATATTGATTGCAAAACTTTAAAACAGATACCGTCTATTTGGAAAAGTCTAGACTAGCAATCTGATAAAAGCTTTCCAAATCGCTTAAATCCTCTAGCACCGCTGACGCGCCAGAAAAATCCTGCTTGCTCGTGTAGTGATTAGTTGTAATGAACGTTTTCAATCCGGCGGCCAAGCTGGAACGCAGACCATTCTCAGAGTCTTCCAGTGCAATACAATCAGTAGCGTCGAGGCCTAACCTCTCCAACACCCAATAATAAATGTCGGGCGCGGGTTTCTTGTGCTGAACGATATCACCATAACCGATAACGTCGAACAGAGCCTCGCCTTCTACGCCCAACCCCTGTTGTAACAGCGTAACGACGTTATCCAGCGAGGTGGTAGTGGCAATGGCAAGCTTCAATCCTGCTTGTTTGGCTTCGGTAATCAGGCGTTTTATATTCGGGCGCAATGGAATGCCGCCTTCGCGTAACATCGCGGTGTAGTGCGCAGTCTTGACTAAATGGAGGTGTTTCACAAAACCTTCATAATCAACCGGCTTTTGGAAATCGGGCACATAGGTAGTAATGAAATGATTGATTCGTTCTTTGCCGCCAGTCACTTTAAGTAACTTATCGTACAGGGCAACGTCCCAGCTCCAGTCGAGATGATTCTCTGCGAATGCTTTATTAAACGAAAGACGATGCGCCTCTTCGGTATCTGCTAACGTGCCATCTACGTCAAAAATTATAGCTTTAGTTTTCATCCCAAACTTTCCTTTAGCGATTTAGCAAGATTCATACAAAAACTGCGCCTTGCATTTTAGTCGAACTCCGAGTCTCCAGAGGCAATTTTAAATAATATTGGAGAAGCCATATAATTGTCAGGATCAATCCGGCGGTAACTTTTAGTGAAATTCATTTCTACGTATAGGTACATTATAGCTTTTTGTCTTGGCCTGCTTACTGTTCTAGGCTTTGCACCCTTTTCGCTGTTCTTCCTCGCTATTTTTACACTAGCTACACTCTTCTGGCAGTGGCAGCAGGTAAATGAGAGGCGTGCGGCAGCATTGCTGGGATTTTTCTTTGGTTTTGGTTTGTTCAGTGCTGGCATAGGGTGGCTATACATTGCGCAACATGATTATGGCGACATGCCGTTCTTACTGGCACTCTTCACTACCGCTCTATTCGCTGCATTTTTGGCACTATTTCCTGCGTTAATTGGTTATACACAAGCACGGTTGCGAGCGCCTTCCTGGGCGCGTTTGACACTTGTAATACCTGCGTTATGGGTACTTCTGGAATGGATACGCGGACTGCTGTTCACTGGTTTCCCTTGGCTGACACTGGCTTATTCACAAGCATCTGCTAGCCCATTGGTGGGATATGCGCCAATATTCGGCGTTTATGGCGTATCACTAGCAGTAACGATAAGTGCAGGATTGCTGGCGCTATTGTGGCAAATGCGTTGGAATACTCAAGGGCAAGCGGCGCTGGTGGCGTTGCTGCTGCTATGGGGCGGCGCTGCGGCGCTGCGTACCGTAGATTGGACACAACCTGAAGGCAAGCCGATCAAAGTTGCATTGTTGCAGGGCAATATTCGGCAAGACTTCAAATTCCACGAAGAGAAGCTTGTCGACACGCTGGAAACCTATCGCCGACTTGTACTGCAGACCGATGCGCGTTTGATCATATTACCGGAAACTGCGCTGCCACTGCTGCGCCACGATTTGCCGGAAAATTACATGAATATTTTGCGCAAGCACGCAAAGCAAAACGACGGCGACATTCTTATTGGTGCATTTGAAAGTGACAACGAGCTGCACTACAACAGCGTATTCACGCTTGGCACAGCGAATAGCCAAAATTACCGTAAAAACCATTTGGTGCCATTCGGCGAATTCATCCCATTGCGTCCAGTATTGGGCTGGATCGTCAACGAAGTATTGCAAATCCCCATGTCTGACTTAGCGCGCGGCGGGGAACGGCAACCGGTATTGCGTATAGCGGGTCAACGCGTTGCCGTACAGATTTGCTACGAGGATGTTTTCGGTGAAGAAGTCATCCGATACTTGCCTGAGGCAAGCTTGCTGGTAAATGTCAGCAACGATGCATGGTATGGTAAGTCACATGCAGCAATACAGCACAATCAGATCGCACAAATGCGCGCACTGGAAACAGGACGCATGATGCTGCGCGCAACGAACACGGGGGTAACCTCAATTATCAGGCGCGATGGCAGCATTCAGCAGATGTTGCCACAACATGAGGAAGGGATACTCACTGGACAGGTGCAGGGCTATATCGGCAGCACACCGTATGTGCGCTGGGGCAACGCGGCAATGCTGATTATTTTGCTATTAATGCTAGTCTTAGCCAAACTGGCGCAGCACAGGCCACACTCTCACTTATCTTCAGCACGTTCTTCCAGTGTAAAGAAATAAAAATGAAGGAACGCATTGGAGAGCCAACAATAAGCTGGGTTTGCTACCTCATTTGTTGTGCGGATGACACCTTGTATTGCGGCATCACCAATCACCTGGAAAAACGTCTGGCAGCGCACAATGCTGGTGAAGCGGCGAAATATACTCGTGGCCGCCGCCCAGTGCGGTTAATGCACGTCGAGCCATGCGCCGACAAATCCGCAGCCTTAAAGCGCGAGTTACAGATCAAAGCTTTACCGCGTGGCGGAAAACTGGCGTTGTGCGGAACAACATGAGAGCAGTTATGGAGATCAGATATCGCTGCACCTGTCACCAAGCATTATTAAATCCATATGGAGCCATTTCGATTAATAAAGGCTTTTTTGACAGAATCAGGGGAAAAATATATGATGCGCGACTTATGTTAGAACGGCAATTTATAGATAGCCTGGACTTTGCTAATAACAACCGAGAGTTGCACGGTGAAATTCCATTGGCTGAAATGCCTCGGCTTCAAGATAAACTGTCTGTTCTTGATGTTAATTTTGAACACGGTCGCGAAGAGGGAATTAGCTACACCCTGCGCGGTTTTCGTGACAGGAATGACAAGCCGATGCTGGAAGTGAAGCTGGACGGACTTTGCCAGCTGCGGTGTCAGCGATGTTTGCAGGGCTTAATCTATCCATTAAAACTGATTTCGCAGTTGCTTCTGGTGAATAATTGGGATGACTCTTCTGACGAGGAAGATGAGATAGATAGCATCTTGGTTGATAATCACTTGGACGTGCTTGCCTTGTTTGAGGAAGAGATTTTGCTGAGCCTGCCATTTGCACCGAGACATCCTGTAGGCGATTGCCGACCTGTGGAAGAAGGATATGTAGTGGAAGAGATAGATCGGATAGATAAAAACCCGTTTGCGGTTCTATCTGAGTTGAAATACAAGTAATTTTTTTATTATTGGTTTTGCAAGGAGTTAAATATGGCCGTTCAACAGAATAAAAAATCCCCATCCAAGCGTGGCATGCACCGTTCACACGATTTTCTAGTTAGTCCGGCACTGGCGGTTGAACCTTCCACTGGCGAGCAACATCTGCGTCACCACATCAGCCCAACTGGCTATTATCGTGGCAAAAGAGTTGTTAAAATAAAAGGCGACTGATCACATCTTGCAGTAGCGGATACGCACCAAATAAAAAGGTGCATCTATGCATCCCCATATTCAAGCTTGAACATAGCGTAAGAGGATCGCCGGGTGGATGTCACAATAGCCATTGATGCCATGGGAGGCGACCACGGAGCGCGTGTCACCATACCCGCTGCGGTGAGATACCTGCAACATCATCCAAACGATACTATCGTATTGGTGGGATTGCCCGACGCCATCGAGGCTGAGTTGCGCACCATCAAAACAGCTACCGGGCCTCGACTGCGTATCCACGCAGCCAGTGAAGTGGTCGGTATGGATGAATCCCCACAATTGGCCTTACGTAGCAAAAAAGATTCTTCCATGCGTGTCGCCATTAACCTTGTAAAAAATGGCGAGGCGTCTGCTTGCGTAAGTGCTGGGAATACTGGCGCATTAATGGCGATAGCACGTTATGTGCTGAAAATGCTGCCGGGTATAGACCGCCCCGCGATTGCTTCATTTCTGCCTACTTACAAGAGGCAAGTCTGCATGCTCGATCTTGGCGCGAACGTGGATTGTAACGCTGAACATTTATTACAATTCGCCCTGATGGGTACCGCTCTGATTTATGCTATCGAGCATAAAAACAATCCTACTGTGGGCCTGCTCAATATTGGCAGTGAAGATATCAAGGGCAATGAAATTGTCAAGCAGGCGAGTGAACTGCTACGTCAAAGCGATTTAAATTTTTACGGCAACGTCGAAGGCAACGATATTTTCAAAGGGATAACGGACATAGTGGTTTGCGATGGATTTGTCGGGAATGTTGCACTAAAAACAACAGAGGGGCTGGCACAGATGTTGGGTAGTTTCCTGCGTGATGAATTCAACCGTAATTTGTTTACCAAACTGACTGGGCTGATTGCCACTTCGGTACTCAAGGCCTTCAAACGCCGTGTTGATCCCCGCCGTTACAACGGCGCCAGCCTATTAGGTTTGAAAGGTATTGTACTGAAAAGCCACGGTTCCGCAGATGCATTTGCCTTCTTTTGTGCCATTGAACGTGCCGCTGAAGAAGCCCGCGGCGGCATGTTGCAGCACATCAGCGAGCACATAGAAAAATGGCACTATACATGCCAACAAAAGGCAAGGGAGGCTTCCTGATATATTCAAAAATTATCGGCACCGGCAGCTACCTACCAACCAAGGTTTTGACTAACTTCGATCTTGAGAAGCTGGTCGAAACTTCGCATGACTGGATTGTCACACGCAGTGGCATTGTCGAGCGGCATTTTGCCGCTGAAGATGAACAGGCCAGTGATATGGCAGTGCATGCCAGCCGACGCGCACTGGAGGCAGCTGGAATCGGCGTGGATGAAATTGATCTGGTTATTGTCGCTACGACCACGCCGGATCATATCCTACCCAGTACTGCGTGCATCCTGCAAGACAAGCTGGGCATTAAGAATGGCGCGGCCTTCGACGTTCAAGCTGTTTGCAGCGGTTTTATCTATGCGTTAAATACCGCTGATCTGTATATTCGAGGTGGACAGGCACGCAATGCCTTAGTAGTAGGCACCGAAGTGTTAACACGAATACTTAACTGGGAAGATCGCACTACCTGTGTATTGTTTGGTGATGGTGCAGGTGCGGTGGTATTACAGCAAAGCGATGTGCCGGGCATCCTGTCTGCCAAATTGCATGCTGACGGTAGCCACCGTGACATGTTAAGTGCCAATGGCGGCATACGTGACGGCTCTATATTCGGTGACCCTTACATTAAAATGGACGGTCGGGCGGTGTTTAAGTTCGCTGTCAAAGTACTCAGTGACGTAGTGGAAGAGGTCTTAGCCGAAAACAAAATGAAATGTTCCGACATCGACTGGCTAGTTCCCCACCAAGCCAATATTCGCATAATGGAAGCTACAGCTAAGAAACTTGGGCTAGGCATGGACAAAGTGGTGGTGACCGTTGCCCATCACGGCAATACATCGGCGGCATCTATACCATTAGCGCTCGACACCGCAGTTCGCGATGGACGCATTCAAGCCGGTCAGCATGTGCTAATGGAGGCAGTCGGCGGTGGTTTCACCTGGGGTGCAATGCTGCTGCGCTGGTAACTTCTCATGAACTTATCTAAAATCCAATTTTACGAGCAGCCGCTTTGCGGCTTGCCTGTTTACCCCGTTTCGTCACAATACGGCGTTACTCGAAAAAATTATTGCTTACATATAATGCATATGCCGCGCTTGAATTTTTTGAGGCGCCCTCATAAAAATTCTTCAAGTGCTTATAACTAAATTCGCTTTCGTTTTTCCAGGGCAAGGTTCGCAATCACGCGGAATGATGAGCAATTACGCCGACTTTCCCATAGTGCGCGATACCTTTGTCGAAGCTTCCGATATATTGCAACAAGACTTGTGGCAATTGGTTGAGGAAGGCAGTGATGCGGACCTCAACGACACTGTGAATACACAACCTCTCATGCTTACTTCCGGAGTGGCGGTGTATCGCGCCTGGCTAAGTTTGAATGCTCCGACACCGGCATTGCTGGCTGGTCACAGCCTCGGCGAATACACCGCGCTAGTGGTGAGTGGTGCGCTTCAATTTGCTGATGCTTTGCCACTGGTACGTTATCGAGCTGTATGCATGCAAGAAGCCGTTCCGAAAGGTGTAGGAGGCATCGCTGCAATTCTTGGATTGAATGACGAAAGCGTGCTTAATGTGTGCATTGAAGCTGCTCAAGACGAAGTGTTGGAAGCCGTTAATTTCAACACGCCCGGACAGGTAGTGATTGCCGGCAACCGTGCGGCGGTGGAACGCGGTATGGAGTTAGCCAAGGCCAAGGGTGCGAAACGCGCGCTGATGTTACCGATGAGCGTGCCATCTCACTGCAGTCTATTGCGCGGTGCAGCGGAATTGTTACGCATGAGATTAAATGACGTGACGATGCAAGCTCCCTCCATCCCAGTACTGCACAATGCAGATGTAAGAAGCTATATGGATACGCCCTCTATTAAAGATGCGCTCGTACGCCAGCTATATTCTCCGGTACGTTGGGTGGAAACTGTGCAACATTTCGGTCAAAAATTTATTACACATAACGTCGAATGTTCACCCGGCAAAGTGTTGATGGCTCTGAACAAACGCATAGACACAAACCAACAGGCATTGGCATTGAACGATGGCATATCCTTGAAGTCTGCATATACAGCATTGGCAATACAACCGGAGGATGAATGAGTTTGCAAGGACAGATCGCATTGGTAACCGGCGCCAGTCGTGGCATCGGACAGGGTATTGTGCTGGAACTAGGCAGACAGGGTGCAATCGTGGTCGGCACCGCGACCACCAAAAATGGGGCGCTGGCAATTAGTGAATATTTGGCAGTAGCTGGCGTCAAGGGCAGTGGCATAGCGCTAGACGTCAATGATGTTGCACAAATTGATCAAATTATCAGCGACACTCGAAAACAATATGGTGAAATTTCAATATTGGTAAATAACGCGGGCATTACCCGCGACAACCTCCTAGCTCGCATGACCGATGAGGAATGGGATGACATCATTTCGACCAACCTGAAATCTGTGTTCCGCATGAGTCGTGCCGTGCTACGGGCCATGATGAAGGCACGCCATGGCCGTATTATCAATATTTCCTCGGTGATAGGCAGCATGGGTAACGCGGGACAAGCTAATTACGCCGCTTCCAAGGCTGGCATCATAGGTTTCAGCAAATCGCTGGCTCGCGAAATTGGCAGTCGAAACATCACCGTTAATTGCATCGCACCCGGCTTTATCGCTACCGATATGACCGAGGCATTGTCTCAGCCACAGCGCGACAAACTGGTTGAGCATGTGCCACTAAAACGCTTGGGGCAAGTGGCCGATGTTGCCGCCGCCGTAGCTTTCCTTGCTGGCCCAAGCGCTTCTTACATAACCGGTGCGACCTTGCATGTAAATGGTGGATTACACATGGAATGAGGTAGCTTGTTTCATTTGCAGCAATTCTGACTGTAAAACGCTATTAGTGAAAAAACGATGTTCGCCGTTCATATTGATCACCCTGCCTTGCATAATGATCGATCACGGCCACCTGTTCAGACGCAAAACCCATTAGGCAAAATTCTCCGTTTACTTTAAAACAAACGTTTGATACACTCGCTTGCCTTTTATTTGAACAGATGACAGGCATACGGCCACCGTAGCACACGATAAGAACCTCCCCTGGCCCAAGCGTTATATCACTGAGCACATCTCCGCATGATTATTGGAACAAAAACTAGTTTAAGTGAACAGACACGCGAACGCTTGCTTGCGACTGCTCGCGTAGTTTTTTCTGAAAACGGCTTTAAAAAAAGTACAGTTCGAGAAATTTGCCGCCGTGCAGAAGTGAATATTGCAGCGGTGAATTATTATTTCAGCAGCAAAGAAGCTTTGTTCGCTGCTACCTTGGATTTTGAACCGTTACTGACATTGTGCAATGAAACCAACCAAGGTTCAATTTGTGCCCAAGAGCGGTTACTTAGTTTCATCTACGATTTTTTAATGCGGCTGCTGGATGAAAAGGAGTTCTCTGTGCAGTGTCAGTTCATGGCGCGTGAACTGGCGGAGCCAACGCCAGTACTAGGCAAGATCGTACAGGAGGCTATCGCACCGATACATCTGTTTGTCGCTAATCTGGTGTGCGAAATCGTGGGTAAAAAAATTAGTGAAGCAGAAGTGCGCCGCTGTGTGTTCAGTATTTTAGGCCAGTGCGTATATTACCGTCACGCGCAACCAGTCATTCAGCAATTGCATCCAAAATTGCGCTATGACCACATAGAAATCAAAGCTATCGCGAAACATATAGGGGAATTTTCTCTGGCTGGCTTGAAGCAGATTGCTCAAAACCAATATCCGTAATTACCTGCGCTTGATCATTTAGAAACTATTTTGGATATGTTTCGCAAGATGGTTGTTTTTGGATGACCTGGTCAAACTTAGCCGAATGATTTAATGGAGACATAAATGAAACAAGACGCTTTCTTGTCAGTTTGCAAGGCAGCTTGCGCGGCCATCATTTTACCCATACTGCTTTCAGGCTGCGGTTCTGGTGAAAGTGAAAAAAAACCTGCAGCAGCTGCCCCCCCACCTCCCGAAGTCGACGTAATCACCGTAACTCAAAGCTCAGCTGTACTCACTCAAGACTTGCCCGGTCGTCTTCAGGCATATCGCACAGCTCAAGTACGAGCCAGAGTAGAAGGAGTAGTAGAAAAACGGAAATTCATTGAGGGTAGCAACGTTAAAGAGGGGGATTCACTGTATCAAATTTTTTCACGCAACTACCAGACAGCTTATGATGCTTCCAAAGCAGACGTGGCTGTAGCTCGTCAAACACTAGCGCGTTATAAATATCTTCTAAATGTAAAGGCACTTAGCCAGCAAGAATATGAATTGGCAGGAGCCAAGCTCAAGCAGGTAGAAGCAGTTTTTTCTGGGGCACGGGAAGACTGGGACAATACCCGTGTACCCGCACCCATTTCTGGTCGCATAGGGCGCTCCCAAATTACAGAAGGGGCGCTTGTAGGCCGTAATGAAGCCACGCTGCTTGCAACTATCGAGCAAGTCCATCCTCTTTACGTAAACTTCACACAATCGGGTGCCGATACCCTCCGCCTTCAGCAGGCAATTAAAGCTGGCAAGTTGACGCGAACCGAATCAGCTGAAGTGGAGCTAATTCTTGCAGATGGAAGTATCTATCCCCAATCAGGCAAATTTCTGTTCTCAGATTTGGCAGTTGATCCCAGTACAAATAGCGTTTCACTCCGAGCAGAGTTTCCAAATCCTAAACAAGAGCTACTACCTGGGATGTTTGTTCGCATTCGCTTTCCAGAGGCGAAGGTCGACAACGCTATCAAAATACCTCAACGTGCCTTGCTAGCCGACGCACAGGGACAATATGTGATGATTATTGACCCACATAGCAAGGTGGCAGTCCAACGGGTCAAGACTGGCAGTATGTCGAGTGGGGATTTCATCATCACCGAGGGATTAAAAGGTGGAGAACAGGTAATTGTCAACGGATTGCAAAAAGTGAGTCCGGGCAAAGTTGTGAAGCCCGTATCCTTAAATCAAACTACAAATGCAAGTATACCAGTGGCAATAGCTTACGGAAAAAATAGAGGCTGACGTGTTAGCTAATTTCTTTATAGACCGTCCAATCTTTGCCTGGGTCATCGCCTTAGTAATCTTGCTTTGCGGGGGACTCGCGCTAAGCAATTTGCCAGTCACATCTTATCCGGCTGTAGCGCCCCCAGCTCTGGCTATTACTCTTAGTTACCCTGGTGCCTCCGCCCAAGTAGTTGAGGAAACTGCCGTCACCTTGATTGAGCAGGAGATGAACGGCATCGAACACTTACTCTACATGAATTCGTCATCCGAACTTGGCCGCGGCACCATCACACTAACCTTTGAAGCTGGCTCTGACCTGGACATTGCCTCGGTCGAAACCCAAAACCGCATCAAGCGTGCCGAAGCGCGTTTGCCAGAAGACGTGCGCCGCTTGGGGGTAACTGTGGCGAAATCAGCACGAAATTACTTGATGATCGTCTCACTTATTTCGCCAGACAAAAGCCGCGATAACATTGCGCTTGGCAGTTATATAGCTGCCAACCTACTGGAGAGCATCCGGCGCGTGCCCGGGGTAGGTGAAGGAATACTTTTTGGCACCGAATATTCAATGCGAATATGGCTTCAGCCAGAGCGACTTCATGCATTCAACCTAACTCCAGGCGATGTGTCACGCGCTGTACGAGCGCAGAACGTACAGCTTGCCATGGGTGAGCTTGGACAAATGCCCGCAATGGTCGGCCAGCAATTGAACGCAGTCATTGTGACACAAGGCAGGCTATCAACCCCTGAGGAGTTCGGCAACATCATTGTGCGCGCCAACCCGGATGGCTCCACAGTACGTATTAAAGACATTGCGTCAGTGGAATTAGGAGCACAAGATTATTCCGTGTCCGCTCGTCTTGATGGTCAACCGTCTTCAGCTATAGCTATTCGCTTATCTCCAGGTGCCAATGCCCTGGATACAGCTAAAGCTGTCAAAGCCAAGATGGCTGAGCTAGCTAAATTTTTTCCAGAAGGAATCGATTGGGTTGTGCCTTATGACACTTCTCCATTTGTTGAAATATCCATCCAGGAAGTTATGAAGACTTTGGCAGAAGCGATGATCCTGGTTTTCTTGGTTATGTATCTATTCCTGGGAAGCCTTCGTGCCACTATCATTCCCACTATTGTTGTACCGATTGCTCTCATCGGAGCCACCGTAGGGCTATACATTCTAGGTTACTCAATCAACACCTTAACGTTATTCGCCATGGTATTGGCCATCGGCATGGTGGTGGATGATGCCATTGTAGTCGTGGAAAATGTCGAGCGCATCATGACTGAAGAAGGACTGCAGCCACGCGAAGCCACACGCAAGGCGATGGGGCAGATTATAAATGCCGTTATTGCCATCACTGTGGTGCTAATTGCAGTATTTATTCCTATGGCTTTCTTTAGTGGTTCTGTCGGAGCCATCTACCGTCAATTCTCAGTCACGCTGATACTGACTATTGCCTTTTCACTCTTAATGGCGTTAACGTTAACACCAGCACTGTGCGCCACGTTGCTGAAACACACACCTGTGCATGAAAAAAAGCCTGGCAAGGGATTTTTTGGCTGGTTTAATCTTTTTTTTAGCAAAACGACCCAACGCTACAAATCAGGCGTGGGACACGTTTTGAAAAAAACTGGGTTCTATCTGATTATCTATGCTGTCATTCTGGTTACTGTGGGGGCACTGTTTTCGCGTTTGCCAACCAGCTTCCTGCCTGAGGAAGATCAAGGTTATTTTGTTAGTGTAATCCAGTTGCCGTCGGGTGCAACTCGTGAACGCACGCTCGAGGTTCTTACTGAAGTAGAGCAGTTTTATCTTAAACAGCCAGAAATTGAGCACGTTATCGGCGTAGCTGGCTTTTCATACTTTGGACGTGGCCAAAATGCTGCCATTGCTTTCGTTCGGCTTAAAAGCTGGGATGCGCGTCCTACACCCGAAAACTCTGCTTCGTCTCTAGTTCAACGCGCCAATAAGGCATTATTTCGAATCAAACAAGCCATGATTTTTTCCATTAATGTACCTCCCATTCCAGAGTTAGCCGCTGTGGGCGGATTCGATTTCCGCTTGCAGGATCGTTCAGGTCAAGGACGTGAAAAACTACTTGAAGCGCGAAATATGGCTTTGGACATAGCCAGTCAAAATCCAGCAATAGTGGGTATAAGGCCAGAGGGACAAGAAGCGGGGCCGCAATTGCGACTGGATATTGACCGATTAAAAGCACGTGCTTTGGGTATCGATTTGGCTGACTTGAATGAAACTCTGCAATCGGCACTAGGCGTTGCCTATATTAACGATTTCGTGCGTGAAGGACGCATTCTGCGAGTACAGATGCAAGCAGAGCCGAGCTTCGGCTCAACACCAGAAAGGATATTGCGTTTGCCAGTACGCAATGCTCAGGGCGCAATGGTTCCCTTGTCCGAGTTTACCTCGCCACGCTGGGATGTCGGATCGCCGAAGCTGGATCGTTACAACGGCCTGCCATCAATGAAAATTTCTGGTGGCCCCGCTCCTGGTCGGAGCAGCGGCGATGCAATAGCAGCGATGGAGCAAATGGCTAGCCAATTACCATCAGGTTTTGGTTTTGAATGGTCTGGCACCTCTTATGAAGAACGACTGTCTGGTAGCCAATCCATATTATTATTTGCTCTTTCGTTAGTTGCTGTATTTTTGTGCTTGGCAGCGCTTTATGAGAGCTGGTCAATTCCAGTAGCGGTTCTACTGGTAGTGCCCATCGGCATCCTTGGTGCATTGCTAGCCATAACGTTACGAGGCATGCCAAACGATGTTTATTTCAAGGTAGGTCTGATAGTTATCATCGGTCTGTCGGCCAAAAATGCAATCTTGATTATTGAATTTGCGCGTAACCTGCAGGAGCGTGGCTTCAGTCTGTTTTATGCTACGCTGGAAGCTTGCCGGTTAAGATTCCGTCCCATCTTAATGACATCAATTGCATTTATTTTAGGTGTACTGCCCTTGGCTATTTCTTCAGGCGCAGGGGCAAATGGTCGCCAAGCCATTGGCACTAGTGTCATGGGAGGGATGATAGCGGCAACAGTTTTGGCAGTATTTTTGGTACCGGTATTTTTTGTGGTCGTACGTCGCATCTTTCCCGGTCATCCACGTCGGCATCAGAAAAACGATCATGCGTAAACCTAAAAATAGCGCAAGCTTATTGATATGAAACATTGCATAAATAACTATTTCTTGAAAGTCAGAACATCACTTGTGCTTCTGTTTAGTAGCTCGTTACTAGCGGCTTGCGCTGCTGGACCAAACTACCAGCGTCCAGAAATGGACTTACCAGATCATTGGAAAACCAAACCAAGCGTTATTAATCCTGCTACAGAAAAATCAGTCAATACTGCTGGGGAACGCTGGTGGAGCCTATATGCCGATCCAATCCTTGATAAAATCGAAGATGAGGTGCTTGCTTATAATGTAGATGCCCAAGTTGCCACTGCACGAATATTAGAAGCGCGTGCCCAACTTGGAATAGCCGAAGCAGACCAATATCCGCAACTCAACTTCAATGGAGCTCAATCACGCACCAAAAGAAGTATTAACCCCGGATTTTTCATCCCTCCAGTACGTATCCAAAACCTCACGCGCCTCACCCTGGACGCCAGCTACGAGCTGGATTTATGGGGCAAATTTCGCCGCGTCAGCGAGGCGTCACGCGCTGATCTGTTTGCGACACAATTTAACAGGGACGCCGTACGCTTATCGCTAACTGCACAGGTGGCACAACAATATTTTTCTTTGTTATCAACTGACGCCCAAGTATTAGCTATTCGCCAAGTGTTAGCCGGACGTCAAGAAAGGCTAGCATTAGATAAAAAACGGCTTCAGGCCGGGGTCATTTCTGAATATGAGCTACACCAATCTGAAGCTGATGCAGACTCTGCACAATCGCAACTCATTTCCATCACTAAAGATCTTGACCAGCAAGAAACAAGCCTCGCACTATTGCTAGGCCGCTCACCGCGCAACGTGATGAATGGCAAGCTGGAGCGTGGCAATCCCACCCTTACTAAAATTTGGGTACCCGATGGATTACCGGCTGAATTGTTACTGCGCAGACCAGATATTCAAGAAGCAGAACAAAAATTAATAGCAATGAATGCACGTATCGGCGCAGCGCGCGCGCAGTTTTTCCCTTCAATTAGTTTAACCTCCAATCTCGGCAGTCAAAGTATCTCACTCTCTAATCTATTTTCGGGACCAGCGGGTATTTTTCAGTTTGCCGCTGATATTGGTCAGCCAATTTTCAATGCTGGCCGCATTAAATTTGGCGTAAAGATAGCGGAATCTCGTCGTGATCAGGCGCTAGCTCAATATAAGCAGGTAGTCGCCAACGCTTTTGCCGATGTGCGCAACGCTTTATTCGCACAGGAATCCGCGCGCCAAATACTAACCGCCGAAACTTCCCGCAGCAGAGCACTTTCGAAAGTTTATAAACAAGCAGAATTGCGATACCAGATAGGTATGACCAGCCGTTTGGAATTATTGGATGTAGAACGAAATTACCTACAAGCAGAGCTGACTCGCATCGATGCAGAGCGCGCCCAGCGTACAGCAGTTGCTGACTTGTTCAAGGCATTGGCTGGAGGGTGGCAGCAACCCTCCGTTAAGCCATCACAGCGACCGTTACCATCCTGAAATTAATTTCCTTTACCTATGTTTGAATTTTGCATTTCATTGCTCACAACACTGAACTGCAAAATTTGCAATTTCTTTTAAGAAAGATGACAATAACTAATAATTATTCGCATTCCATGGGCTTGCCGGAGCTGATGCGCTGCCTTCTGCTTATAACGCTTACTGGCAGATGACCAGCGAGTGTTAGTCACCGGAAGGTGAACGTAGTCAATGGGTTTCGTACAGCTTTGGCACTCTGCCGTTAGATTGATGAATCTATGCACATTTTTCTGATCGAAAAACGAATACCGCTAAACCAACCTGTTAGCTTGTCAACACTCATTTATAATGCTTTATTATTTAACATCGGCAATGGCTTTTCAACTCTGCGCAATGGCAATTGCAGCATAAAAACAACACATGAGCGCAACACCATTATTTTCGACACCGAATCTTCCTATGATGACTTGGCCGCAGGTCAAGCACCTAGTATTGTTGGTTTTAATCATCTTGCTACACATTGGTTTTTTCTATGCATTGCTAAACGGCTTGCTCTACCAAACCAAGCGAGAATTACCAAAATCCGAACAAGGATTAGTAAAAGAAGTATTTGTCAGCTTAATCACAGTTGACGAGACACCTGAGCCACCTCCACCTGAGCCACCGCCTCCACCTCCACCTGAGCCACCGCCTCCACCTCCACCTGAGCCGCCGCCTCCACTGGAGCCGCCTCCACTTGAGCCGCCTCCGCCTGAGCCACCGCCACCGGTAATTCCGGTTATTGACAAAATGCCGTCAGAACAGGCTATTGTAACCCCGCCCGTTCCTCCACAACCTCCTGCTCCACCTAAGCCGGTCGCACCGCCCGCGCCCGCGCCACCTCCGCCCTCTCGACCCAAGACTATTTCAACCGGCGTAGAGTATCTCCAAGCACCTAAACCGGAATATCCGCCCTTCAGCATACGCAGGGGTGAAGAAGGGCGTGTTACGCTTCGCGTGTTAGTGGATGCAAAAGGCCAGCCGATCCAGGTCGAGGTACAAAAAACATCGGGCTCGTCTCGACTCGACGAAGCCGCAAGGAAAGCGGTCTTGCGTGTAATGTTCAAGCCGCATATCGAAGATGGCAGGGCGATCAGCGTTTATGCAATCGTGCCCATTGACTTTAATTTGAATCAATAAAGAAGGAATCATCATGCAAGCAAATCCTTATGGGTTAGAAAGTTTATGGATTGAAGGCGATTTAATCACCAAAGGCGTCACTGTATTACTAATCGTCATGTCGATCGCATCGTGGTATGTAATTGTCACTAAAGCAATGCAACTATTAAACTATCGTCGTGCGTCGCATGCTGCCGGTCACGAATTCTGGGATACAACCAACTTGACTGAAGGGGTACTCACGCTTGGCACCAACAATCCATTTTCTGATATCGCACATGCAGGTGTGTCCGCCATGCGCCATCATGCTGCGCATAAAGGGCATTTGCACGACCAGCTATTGCTCAGCGATTGGGTTACGCTGTCATTGCGGCAAGCGATAGATGAAACTTCTGGCAAGCTGCAATCCGGTATGGCGATATTGGCGTCGGTCGGTTCGACTGCACCATTTGTCGGCTTGCTCGGTACTGTGTGGGGCATTTATCACGCCCTGGTTTCGATCGGCACTACGGGACAAGCGAGTATTGACAAGGTCGCTGGACCAGTAGGCGAAGCATTGATCATGACAGCGCTTGGCTTGGCGGTAGCGATTCCGGCCACCTTTGGCTATAACGCTTTAGTCCGTAGCAATAAATCTACTATTGCAAAACTGAATAAATTCGGATTTGATTTACACGCGCTGTTCATCACTGGTGCTCGTTCCAGCATTACCGCCATTGCCGCAGATAAGGGTGGCAAAATTGCCGCTGCTAGGAGTGCATAATGGCAATGGGTTCCCTATCCGACGCGGACGACGATTTTAACCCGGAGATTAACACCACACCGTTAGTCGATGTAATGCTGGTACTGTTAATCATTTTTATCATCACAATTCCGGTGATAAACCATACCGTAAAAATAGATTTGCCACGTGCGACCAATCAACGCGATGAAGTCAAACCGGATAACATCAACCTGTCGATTGATGCGCAAGGCCTTATGTACTGGAATACCGAACTCATTGACGCCATGCAAATGAAAGCCCGTATAGCTGAGGCTTCGAAAAAAATACCACTCCCTGCACTGCATATACGTGCTGAACGTACTACGCAATACGAAAAAATTGTAGAAGTTATGGCTGCCGCACAGACCGGCGGCTTAAGTAAGATCGGATTCATAACTGATCCGAAAAATAAATAACCTGTCGTTAACAATCCATATCAGGAGCGAACATACTGCGCTAATAGCAAAGCTCGCATAACTTTTAACTTTGTCAAGACTGAGCCCCATGCTCAGCACAAATCCATAATGCAAGCTATTGAGCGCCAAACAAGCTACCCTTATATGCACGGGTTAGCGAATTGATTCAGGCCGAACTTTAATTCATCAACACTACGAGACCGCATTGAATTTGTTTACAGGTGCGAATCGATATGAAAGCGGCATACTCTTTAGCACTCATCTCAACGCTGGTATGCGGCAAATAAACGGAAGTGATGCTCATTCCAGCGGTTTTATGCCAAAGACCAGACAGAAAAATTTATTTAATTCAGAGCATCGATAAAAACCGACTAAGCTGCCATCTCTGGCATGATGCGGCTATCAATGGCAAAATACTAATATAACTCAGTTTTAAAGAACGAAACGCCATCAATAAATTTAAAGGATAACCTAGTGAGTGCGCCAAACAACCTCAAAACTGTCGGCCTTAAGACTACGCTGCCGCGCGTAAAAATTCTCAATCTGTTCGAAAATGCCGAGGTACGGCACTTAAGCGCCGAAGATGTTTATAAAATGCTTATCGGAGAGGGGCTCGATGTCGGTCTGGCAACGGTATATCGTGTACTTACACAATTCGAGCAAGCAGGACTACTTATCCGCCACCACTTTGAAACTGGCAAATCGGTATTCGAGCTTAATAAAGGTGGACACCATGACCATTTAATATGCCTGCAATGTGGTCGCGTTGAAGAGTTTCACGACCCTGCAATCGAAAAACGCCAAATAAAAATTGCCGATGAGCTTGGTTTCACGATCCGTGATCATGCGCTTTATCTTTATGCTGACTGCTCTAAAGTCAATTGTCCACACAAGACATAAACGCAACTCAGGGTCGGAGGGGATACTTTTTGCTGCTTAAAATAAGCATTGAATTAAGGACTCCTCTAAAAATCCAATTTTGCGAGCAGCCGCTTTGCGGCTTGCCTGCTTACCCCATTTCGTCACAATAGGCGTTACTTGAAAAAAGTATCGCCTACATATGAACTATATGCCGCTTTCAAATCTTTTACCCGTACATAAATCTTGCTCAAAAAATTGAATTTTTAGAGGTGTCCTGAAGTGTGGCTCAAACTCGGTGTTCACCAAAATGCAAGAGTTAGTTTTCTTCATGACGCGGCACTTTTGATAAGGGGAAAAGCCACCACATGGTCTACCTCCAAACGAATTCCGATCCACTCACCGATGGCATGGTTATGGTGACTCGGCACCAAGGAAAGCACGCGGTTGCCGCTCGGCAGGCGCAAAGTATAAAGAATATCTGCACCGCGAAACGCCTTGTGCACAACTTGGGCAAGCAGGGGACTCGCGTCGTCATGGATAATATCGTCTGGGCGTAGCAACACCTCCACCTCGCCCCCATTATTGCTGCCTTCATTACAGGCTTCCGAAGCGCAAGCACCCGAAATTTCACCATGTAGTGTACCCAGCTCGATTTCAACCTGGTCAGCATTAAGCATCTTGCCCGGCAGCAGAACGCCTTGACCAACAAAATCAGCAACGAAGCGGCTCTCGGGCAGATGGTACAAATTGTAGGCTTTGTCCCACTGCTGGATCTCGCCACCATGCATTACCCCTATCATGTCGCTCATGGCAAATGCTTCATGCTGATCGTGAGTGACGATAATAGCGGTAGCGCCCTGCTGCTTTAGTATATCCCGCACCTCTAGCGAAAGTCGTTCGCGCAGCTCAACATCCAGATTGGAAAATGGCTCGTCCATCAGTAATAGGTTCGGACAGGGCGCTAGCGCCCGAGCCAATGCCACGCGCTGCTGCTGACCACCGGAAAGTTCATGCGGATAAGCTTGACCACTCCCTTCCAAACCGACTGTTTGCAACAACTCTTCGACACGCTTATTGCGTTCAACGCTGGATAGCCCATTCAAGCCAAAGCCCACGTTGGCGGCTACATTCAAATGCGGAAACAGAGCATAGTCCTGAAACACCATGCCGATACGACGCTTTTCGGCAGGCACAATGAAACCAGGTGCGCTCACTCGTTCGCCGTTAAGCACGATTTCACCACCGGTAATAGGTTCAAATCCGGCGATAGCGCGGAGTACGGTGGTCTTGCCGCAGCCTGAAGGGCCAAGCAGACAACCTATATCGCCAGTGTTCAACGCAAAGGAGAGGTCGCGCAACACACTGCGTGCAGCGTAGGACTGGCTGACATGTTTAAGTTCAAGTAGCATGATTTGTAAACTTCAGTTTTCTCTTTATATTCATTCAACCAGATAGTCGTAAATTCGGAAACCGCTCTCACGGATCCAGAATATTAAAAACTTCTCCTAACATTTTTTAAAAAACAAGGACGCCCTTCCCTGCCTTCGTTCAAACTTAACTCCGACACACCAGAGCTATTTTGAACGATATTTGGTCAGTAAAAGCACTGGCACCAACCCAGCCAGTACCAGCGCCACAGCGGGCAATGCAGCGCGGTTCCACTCGCCTGCCGCGGTCATCTCGAACACTCTTACTGCCAGAGTATCCCATCCAAACGGTCGCGTCATCAGAGTGATCGGCATTTCCTTCATCACGTCCACAAACACCAGCGCCGCAGCCGTTAAAAGGCCGCCGCGCAGCATCGGAATATGCACTCGGGCGATTAAGTTGATGCCAGACACACCCAAGCTGCGCGCGGCCTCATCCACACTACGAGTAATGCGTTGCATTTGACTGTCTATCGGACTGTGAGCCACCGCCAAAAAGCGAATTAGATATGCCAGAAGCATTACTACCAAAGAGCCTTGCAACAGTGGCGACTGCACCCAACCCACAGCCACTAATCGATTATCCAGCCACGCTATCGGAATAAAAATTCCCACCGCCAGCACCGCGCCCGGCAGCGCGTAACCAATAGTGGCGATGCGTGCCGTCATGCGTAACAGGAAACCAGGATGTTGGCGCGCACTATAGCTCAATAGCAAGGCAACTGCTCCTACCAGTAGCGCAGCAAAAGCGGCCAGCGCCAACGAATGCCAGAAAAAGTCCAGGTAGCGCGCATCTAAATCTTGCTCCACCACTTCTGACGCCCACAGCAGTAACTGAGTGACAGGTATGATAAATCCGAGTGCCAGCACTACCAGACAAAAACCTGAAGCCAGCCAAGCCCGAGCTCCCGTGAGCTGGATGCGAGCCTGGACGCTGTGTTTGCCAGTCTGAGTATAGTGCATACGTGTGCGAGTCTGCTGCTCTGCCAGCAACACCACCAACACGAAAACAATCAACAGTGACGCTAATTGCGAAGCAGCTTGAAGCGAAAACAACGAGAACCACGCTTTATATATAGCAGTGGTGAACGTGTCGTAGTTGAATACCGCCACGGTGCCAAAGTCGGCCAAAGTTTCCATCAGGGCCAGCATAGCGCCGCCCACGATCCAAGGACGCGCCATCGGCAGGGCCACCCGAAAAAATCCGACAGTGGGCGACAGTCCAAGGGACTGTGCCACCTCCAGCGCGTGCTTACCTTGGGTAAGAAAGGCATTTCGAGCAATCAGATAAACATAGGGGTAGAGCGCCAATGTCATCACCGCAATAACGCCGCCTCTCGATCGAATCGACGGAAATTCAATCGGCCCCCACCATTCTCGCGCCAGGGTTTGCACCGGCCCGGTAAAATCAAGCAAACCGATAGCGACAAATGCCGTTACATAGGCTGGAATTGCCAGTGGCAATAATAATGCCCAAGAAAACTGTCTGCGTCCTGGAAACTCACATACAGCCGTGAGCCACGCCAAGGGAACCCCAATTATCGCCACACCCAATCCCACCCCCAATACCAGCCAGAAAGTATTGGTTAGCAATTGTGGCAGTTGATATTCCACCAGATGCGCCCAGATTTCCCGTTCCGGTGTTAGCAATGAGCTAAGCACTACAACGACTGGGACCAAGGTAAGCATAGCAATCAGTAGCGCCACTAAAACCCAAACACTGGGCAAGCGGAATTTAAAAGTAAAAGCGCCCGTTGTGGGCGCTTTTACACTAGAAGCAGGCAATCGTTGCATTTAGCGACTTACTTATATCTGACACGATCCATTAATTTAACCGCAGTGGCTTGTAATTCACCTGCCTTAACCACGTTAATGGGGTTCTGCTTAAATTCGCCCCAGGCCGCAACCGTGGCATCAGTTTTTACCTTGGGATTAACCGGATATTCCATGTTTGCATCAGCCAAAAGATTTTGAGCTTTTTCTGAGGACATCCACTCAAGAAACTTAACTGCATCCGCTCGATGTTTAGCATGACGAGTGATGCCTGCGCCGGAAATATTTACGTGCACCCCACTATCTTTCGTATTCTGATTTGGCCAAAAAACCGCAAGCGGGAGCTTGGGTTTTTTCTTCATCAGAGCACCGAAATAATAAGTATTAACCACCGTCATATCGCACTGGCCTGCGGCTACAGCCTCCATCGCTCGAGTATCGTTGGATAAAGGAGAGGTGGCGAGGTTAGCCACCCAAGACTTCACAATCTGCTCAGTTTTAGGCTCGCCATATTCATTAATCATCATCGCCACCAACGACTGGTTATACACTGCCTTCGAAGTGCGCAAACATAAGCGATCTTTCCACTTAGGATTACCCAAATCTTCATAGGTAGAAAGAGCAGCTGGCTTAACTTTGTCCTTATTGTAAATAATGGTGCGGGCACGCACCGACAAACCGAACCACTGGTTGGCCGGGTCACGCAGATGAGCGGGAACATTATCTAGCAACGTCTTGGATTTCACTGGCTGCAACAATCCCAGATTGCTCGCTTGCCACAGGTTGCCGGCATCTACCGTGATCAGCATATCAGCGGGCGTATTCGCACCCTCGGCTTTCAGCTTTTGTAGTAAGGCCCCTTCCTTGTCAGTGAGAAACTTGATGGTGGTACCGGTTTCCTTGGTATAGGCGTCAAATAGCGGCTTGATAAGCTGTTCGTTACGGGCCGAATATACAACAATTTCATTGGTGGCGTAAGCAGTCATTGCCACCGATAGCATGGCAGTAGCGGCAAAAATTCCTGAAAGACGACGTAATAACGACTGGCGTTTGTCCATTTTTATAAACTCCAAAGTGTCAGTTAGATGAATTAAATGAAAAGATAGCTATCTATGCGCTAGTTAACCACAAGTGATAACTATTATCAAATGCGATAAACAAATACTCGTTATTATTTGTCATTCTGGAAAAGTCTTAACTGTCATCCTGAGCTTCAAATTGTAGGATACGCAGCGCACCACTAAAGCGTTTCGTCCACTATAGCGCGCCCATGTAGGAGACCATCACACTCTCAAATTTGCTGCTGGATGCGTGGATAAATCGGTTGTCACTCAGGTTGATGCCGACGTTCTGTACGAAACGCTGCAATCAAAGCAGATATCGAAATATTGTCCACCTATTTTGTAACTCGTACCAATCAAACTTATCGTGTTGCGTAATAATCCAGCACTCAAACCTTCGTCGCCGTGGAATGTACAGACGCGCCATTCTTAACAACGTCATCCACCCAAACCGTATGAACGTGACAAGTAGCAAATTAACCAATAATATAATTATTAAACGCATGCGAACAAAATAGCAGTGGTGGTAATAATTCGAAATTCACTTAAGTACGTCGCACGTTAGCTTGAAGAAGAATACCTCAAATGGTGTCGAAGTGGTGCAAAAGCATTTTTCCTGTCCCAAATACCATTAGGAAGACGCGGGATCGATTATGACTTCTTCATGAACAAAGTGACCCCATCAATTCAAGCGCCCACTTTACTAGCTAAAAAATCAAGTAAGCAATTATAAATAAGGAATCTTCATGTTAACAACAATAAACTGCATAAAAGGACGATGGCTTACGACGTTAATTGCCAGCTTAAGTTTGGCATTGAGCATTAACGGACATGCATCGCCTCAACAGAATAAGTTACAAGCTGTGACCGAAATTTACCAACAGGCGGTTAGCAGCCCAATACGGACCAATTCAGACAGGCGTACTGATGCAACGCGCAAACCAGTTGAATTCCTGCAGTTCGCCCAAGTACAACCGGGTATGCGGGTACTGGATATTGCAACTGGCAGGGGAAACACCTCGCAACTACTCGCGCTGGTTGTTGGAAGTGAGGGAACCGTATGGGCACAAGCGGAAAAACAACGGCCAGCACTCGTCAAACGACTGACCGATCACCCCCAGTCGAACATCGTTACGGTAACAAGCACTTTCGAAGACCCCATACCCAGTGATATACCCAAGCTAGACTTGATTACCATTATCTTGAGCTACCATGATATCGTCTATAAATCCGTTGACCGTGCCAAACTAAATCAACGACTGTTTGATGCATTGAAATCTGGTGGATATCTCGTTGTAATCGATCACTCAGCAAAACCGAGAAGCGGAATTTCAGCAGCAAAATCGCTACACCGTATTGATGAAAGGGTCGTTGGTGAAGAACTTCTGAAGGCAGGTTTCCAACTTGAAGAAGAAAGTAACTATCTACACAATCGGTCCGACCCTCGCGATCAAGCATTCTTTAATATGGATATCCCAACAGACAAGTTTGCCTTGCGCTTCGTCAAACCCTGATATTTTTGAAATGATTTTTTCATGATTACACAATACTACTTGACTGGCCGATGGGTACTGATGCTTATCGCTATCTTTGGGTTGGTATGCGGAGAATTAGCATGGGGGATAAACGGATACGCCGCGCCAGAATTAAGCAACTCACGAACTTTATCCGAAATGTACAAACAGGCGGCTACCAGCCCCATTCGAACTAATGAAGATAAGCTTGCTGATGCTACTCGCAAACCGGTTGAGTTCCTGCAGTTCGCCCAAGTGCGACCAGGTATGCGGGTACTGGATCTCGCAACGGGCCATGGATACACCACACAATTGCTTGCGCTGGTTGTTGGAAGCACCGGAACGGTATGGGCGCAAGGAGAGCGCCAACGGCCAGCATTCACCAAACGATTGGCCGCTCATCCCCAATCGAACATTGTGCCGGTGACACGCCCTTTAGAAGACCCTATACCCGATAATGCTCCCAAACTGGATTTGATTACCAACGTCATGAATTATCACAATAGCACCTACCTGTCGGTGGCCCGTCGAGCCAGGTTGAACCAGCGCTTGTTTAGGGCTTTGAAATCTGGCGGACACCTCATCGTGATAGACCATTCCGCCAAAACGGGCACTAATATTAAAACAGCAAAGTCGCTCCGTCGCATTGACCAGGCTATCATTTTGAATGAACTTCAAAAAACCGGTTTCCGACTTGAACAAGAAAGCAACTTTCTTCGCAATCCGTCCGACCCTCGTAATCGAGCTTATTCCAATATGGACATTCCGACCGACAAATTCGCATTTCGCTTCGTCAAGCCTTGATGGGTAGGAAGGAGTCCATTACCTTGGTTGGCGCGATGTATAGCGAGGTGATGCACCTTGCAATCACAGTAGAGGCGAAAGTTGGCTCTCATCGGATGACAGCTGGTGTGTCAAGACTTGACGCCGCGCCTCTGTGCTATCACGTTGTATAGACAATTCCTTGGACGAGCCCTATACCCCGCTATCTAAATTGCTGTGACTGCGTACGTCTAACTCCATTTGTTACTAAATATTTGAACGGCGATTGAAATTCAACAGCTAATTGCGACATAGCCTTTGTTTTTAATAGCATAATCTCCGTTTTCGTCTAGCACTCTCGCACACCCGAAAGCGCAAGTCGTTTCCCGATTATGAGAAACCGAAGTGAAGTTTTGAAAAACTTTGTCGCTCATGCCATTACACTTAAAACAGTAAGGGGGCAAACGATTTTTCCACCTACAAACTGCGAAAACTCCTGGGTACAAACTGTGATCAACCCTCAGCTGCATTCATAATCCACTCGCCATGTAATTTTCACCACAGGTCAAGGTAAGAATGGTGCGTTTATGCTCACCAACTGATCAAACCAGATTTTAAGCTTCTTATCTATCGACTGCCACTGCATAATATATTGGATGTGCGGTACATAACTCAGAAAAAACTGTCCTGTATATGCAGCCAACTCATACAATAGTTGATGACACTTTATGGCGTTTCAACGCGGTCTCTCGCAAGCTTACTTGACTGGCACAGAATGATTGATCGTCTCGACCAAAACTTCACGCCAACGTCTTATTAACTAATCAATTGAAGAGCAAGAGAGTTGCATCAGGTAATTGCAACATAACCTTAAACATAGGGGATTATGGCGGGGGGCAATAAAATCTCGGTTTTAATGTGCGCTTTTCTTTAGTTCGAGTTGTTGTCTCAGAGATGTTGGATTGGTCAACAAATCTGCCAGAGTGTAGCGATCCAAAGTGTCAAAGAAATTTTTACGCGCCTCTGTCAGCACTGACTTCAGGATACATGCGGGCAGCAAGGGACAGCTTTGATTTTTTGAATTGAAGCATTCAACCAGATCGATATTGTCTTCCATATCGCGCACTACATCCCCGATGTTGATAAACTGCGGTGAGCGCGCTAAGCGCATTCCTCCACCCTTGCCGCGCGTGGTTTGAATATAGCCGCGACTGGCCAGTTGATGCACAACTTTCGTTAAATGATTTTGAGCAATACCATAGCTTTCAGCAACATCGCTGATCGTAACCAGCACAGTTTGCTGTGCGCCCAAGTAAATTAAGGTGCGCAATGAATAATCGGTAAATTGAGTAAATTTCATTTGTGACTATACTTAAAAAATTACACTATTAATTAATAGAATATCGCATTCTAATTAGATTTATGTGTAATGCCTAGCAGACTATCGAGGTTCGATTTTTGCTAGCTTATAAAACTTTTATTCTGTACCATCCTAAAATTAAGTTCCATTGATTCAATTGGTTGTTGTTTTTTCACACGCTTATTTGCAACTCTGAATTTTTAAGTGATTTATCAAATGGTATTTCCTCAAAAAAATCACATTCAAAATCTGTAGAATCATGTAAAACGAAGCCTCTGTATTGAGGGTGCCTCAATAAGTTCACATTCCAAGCAAGACAAAGCACGAGTAAAAAATTAGAGGGTTGCAGACTAGTTAATATATAAGCGATATTTTTTTCGAGTAGCGCAGTATTGTGATGAAACTTGGATTTGTAGAAATGCCTTTGAGCCGTTTTTTAAGATGACAACCGATACATAAACCGAAATTGCAATCCATATTTTTGTCTTCACTGCATTTGCTGTGGTGTCATAGTGCCGCTTGATGCGAAGATGTGGTTTGATCCATTTGAAAAACAGTTCGACCTGCCACCGGCAACGATGAGACTGAGCAATGGTCAGCGCAGGCAACTCGAAGTTGTTGGTCAGAAAGACCAGACATAGTTGTTAAGCGCGTTTAATAACAGGCAGAACTTGTAATTGAGAAAAAATCAGTTGCCTGGCTTGATATTCAGCCATCATTTTTGACGCCTCTTCGAATTCAATTACGCCATATCGTTTAGCTACTAAATTCGTTGGTAATTTGGACGAATAAATCTGCATTTCATTTGAAGAGTTTTTGTATCTTATTAACCGACGTCGATCATACGCCCGCCTATTGATCTATTTCCGCTTGGGCCAACAAACAGCCACCATCAGCCCAGCGTTTATAGTTCCACTATTTATGGCAAGACGTCAATACATGCGTATAGGGGATACCATATTTAGATAATCTGATGCGCTTTCAACCAAACTTGTGATAGTCGTACTGCTTCCTTAATTTGACCTTCCGTCATTTGTTCTTCCACAACCCCAAGAAGATCCCTTCCTTCCTCATCAATGGCAAGTTCTCCGCCCTCCTCATCGACAGCTCGGCCAGCAATACTTAGCCACTTATATGCTTCGACGAGGTTCTGCTCAACGCCTTGCCCTTGAGAATACATAATACCGAGATTAATTTGCGATGGCGTAAATCGCTGTTCTGCAGATTTTCTGAATAAAGTGACGGCCTTCTCTTCGTTCTTTGAAACGCCATAGCCATTATTGTACATATCACCCAAACAAAACTGAGCCTCTGGATCCCCTATTTTTGCTGCTTTAACAAAACACTTTTCAGCCTTGATATAGTCTTTGCTCAAGAAAAAATTCAGCCCCTCTTGGAAGTCGCTTGATTCACTCATATTTATTTTCCCACACAGTTTTATTGATAATCTGCTCTATTATTCTTCGCGTACATCCCTTATTTGATCAGACGCACCAAATTTATCATCCAATTTCTAAGGCTGAGTGTTTTTTTAATATGGGCCTCAAAACTAATAGCATGCGCTGCTATAGCTAATATTATCGATTGTCTAAATGGACAATATCAATTATTGTACTAACAATCACATTGTCCACTCAGCTTATAGAAAAAAGATAAAATGTACATTAACAACTTGTATTGACGAGTAATACTTACAATTTATTATTGTTTTAAACAAAATATTCAAGCACTTTTCACAGAAGCACCGAGCTCATTCTGATCTGGACGAGCCCCCAGAAATTTCGCACATTTTTCGGCAACTGCCATAAATGCCTTCGTTGAAGCCGCCTCTGGATGAGCTAATACGACGGGGGTGCCTTTGTCCGCACAAATTGCTATTTCGCTATCGAGCGGGATGGCACCGATAAAGGGCACGCCCAGTTCAGTTGCAACTTTTTCGCCTCCGCCCTTCTTGAATACTTCAA
>Ga0209344_10000722_pt1 | contig 51759 bp, 37 predicted proteins | sample Cruoilmetagenom6_FD_187293 | JGI IMG/M metagenome (GOLD analysis project Ga0209344, IMG submission 187293) | Oil polluted marine microbial communities from Coal Oil Point, Santa Barbara, California, USA - Santa Barbara Oil Seep Sample 6 (SPAdes)... | ecosystem: Environmental > Aquatic > Marine... | reverse complement strand
TCAAATCAAACTGAGCAAAACCATCTGCTGAAACATCATCACAAACTTCCAATGGTGTTGGATCTTCTATCTGTGGTGTTGGATTTACTATTAATATAAGTTCGACTATCGTAGCACAATCTGTTGCGATAGTAGCACTCTCTACGCGTACATAAAGTGTTTGCTGATCTTCTACAATATTATTATATGGACTCCCTAAGGCATTTACATCATTATCTGCATCGGCCATAGTCTCATGGTAGCTTACCGTTAAGGCTGGATCGCCTCCTGTAATCTCTGTATCTGCATCGGTTAATGTAAACACTCCAAATCCATCACTATCTGCATCACAATACTCTATTGGTGTAGGTGTGTTTGCTACTGGCGCTTGCTCTACAACTAATGTTAATGTTGTAGTCGCATAACAACCTGTATTGATGTCCTGTACTCGTACAAATATTATCTGTCCATTTATTATATTTGTATAAGGTACTGGTAGTGGATTTAATGCATTATCTGCATCAAATTGTGTTAAATAATAACTCACCGAATAATTGGGATTATTATCCGTTATCTCTGTATTCTTTAACGAAATATCTATACTCGTTAGACCATCTGGAACTCCATCATCACAAACCTCTAAATCGGTTGGAACAACTAACGCTGGCAATGGATTCACTAACAAATCAAAACTCCCTGTTGCTACACAACCTGTGCTTGTACTTACTGACGCATAGAAAATCGTTTGTGGATTACTTGTATTACTATATGGACTTCCTAAGGCATTAACCAATCCTTGTGCATCTGCTAAAGTTTCATAATAACTAATCGTTACTGATTGACCATCAGATATCTCTACATCTTTTGTCGTTAAATCAAATAACTCTATCTCATCACCTGATAAATCGTAATCACATAACTCATATGGCGTAACTGATATCGTATCTGGAATTGGATTGACTAACAATATAAGTTCTGTTGTATCATAACAGCCTGTTGTTCCACTCTCGATTCGAACATAAACCGTCTGAACACTTGGAACGATATTATCATAAGGAATTGGTAAAATATTTATACCATTATTAGCATCTGACTGCGTCTCATGATACGTTACAACCATGCCTGTCTGAACACCTACAGCCTCCAAATCCCTTAAACTTAAATCAAAACTCGAAAAACCATCATTATCATCATCGCAAACCTCCAATGGTGTTACAATATTCGCTACTGGATTAGAGATAACCTCTAAATCTAATGTCGTAGTGTTGTAGCAACTTGCTTCATTATTAGCTTCCAAACGCACATAAATAGTTTGGTTATTAATAATTGTATTTGTAAACGGAATTGGTAGTGGATTAATAGCCGCATCTGCATCAGCTTGTGTAACATAATATGTCACATTAACAGTAGTTGGGTCTAATGCTCCAATAACTTCTATATTCTTTATACTCAAATCAAACATCGCAAAACCATCAGTATTATCATCACAGACTTGAAATACAGTAACGGGATTTATAGCTAACGTACTAAATACCAAATCAAAAGTTGTTGTTGAAAAACACTCTTGAGTAGTCTCTGCTATTCTAGCATAAATTGTTTGAGGGTTTGATATGTTAGTATAAGGACTTGCAAGTGCATTTGTATTGGCATCAGCATCTGCTTGAGTAGGATGATAAGTAATAATAAAATCATTAACATCTTGTGATCCTAAAATCTCAGTGTCATTATCTGTTAAATTAAACTCTCCAGTACCTGACAAACTACATATATTAAGATCGGAAGCTGGATTAGCTGTTGGGCTTGGTTTAAACTCAACAGATATCGAGTCAGATGACTCACACCCAGGAGCAAAAACAACATTCACAAAATAAAGACCAGCTTCTGTAATATCAAGAGTAGATCCAGTTTCACCAGTAATTTCAGTACCATCCTTAAACCAAGTATGTGTTGCTCCAGGTGCTTCGGTATCTAAAGTAACTACTTGTCCTTCACATACTGCATTTCCTGAAGCAATAGTTATGTCATCTCCTAATTCTCCTCCTAAATTAAAACTTCCTGCTTCAAGAAATATTGCCGAATCCCAAATAGAATCCCCTTCATCAGCAACAACTAATTTTATTTCATAGGTAGTATTAGGAATAACAGTTGCTGATGCTGTTAAAACAACTGTTCTTCCTCCATAATTAGTATCATTTAAAAGATAACCTTCAAAGAAACTCGGATTAGCTGTACAATTTCCAGAATTATTAATATTTGTTACACTCACAGGAGTTCCATCAGGTAAAACAGCGAGGTTTGTATAAGCTGTTGTCCCTACTTCTCTTAAAAGAAAAGCAAAACTATCTGCAAAATTACACTCTGTAAAACCATCATATTCTTCTGAGAACATCATATAACGAAAACTAATTTCATTAGCAGTTGGAACAAAATTGAATTTTATAAATGTTGCATCATTTGTATCATTCTGACCTAAAGCAGCTTCTAAATCAGCATCACCTGCTTGTCCATTAGCAAAAGACACTAAAGCTCCTCCATTTGATGTATTACCTGCTGGATAAGCTCTACCTGTAGATAATACAATACCTTCTTCGAATGGAAAGTTAACGGCTCCTCCTTTTGTGAAATATCCATAGCTTTTAGTTTGGTGCTCACTTGGCGTACCATTAACCTGAAATGAAAAATTATCAACTCCTGAACAACCACCAGAAACAAGAACATTTTCTATTAATTCTTCAGGTGTAAATGAAGATTCAGGGTATGCTGGGTTATTGATAGTCACAATCGGTTCTAAAACTAGAACTGTTGTTGCAACTGTATTTGAGCATCCTGTAGGATTAGGATCTGTTACTGTAAAAGTTACATTATACGTTCCTGGGTTTGTATAAAGATGTGATACAGACATTCCCATATCTGTTAATCCATCTCCAAAATCCCAGTTGTATGTTGCTCCTGTATCATCATTAGAAAACAGTGCACTTCCGTTAAAATCAACAGTGGTACTAGGAGGAATTTCTATTATTCCTGATCCATTAGCTACAGGATTTGTATTATCTATAGATGCTGTAATATCTTGACATTGCTCTTGACATGTAATACTTGCTTCCCAACCTGTAGTTGTTCCTGAATCGTTAGAAATAAATTCAAATGTAATACAACCACTAGTGTTAGTATCAGAAGCTGTAACAACACCAGGACCAGCAGCACCTGAATAAGAACCAATAACTGGAGCAGTAGTGTCGTCTCCATCATAAATAGTTAAAATATCTGTATTTAATTGTGTACTGAATGTCGTAAAATTAATACTGACAAAATCTTCAGAATTTTGAGCACATATAGTCGTTACAATAGTTTCATCACTTGAATAAGCTCCTGCAGACCCTCCAGAATCATAAAACATATCCGGTTCACATCTGTTAAATGTACCATCTTGCATTAATAGATCTTGGGCATAAGAGCTAAATGATATTAAAAATATAAGTAACGCGTATAATTTCTTCATAATACTAGGTTAATCATTAATCTAGGTTTTATTAAAAAATGCTACAAAAACTACTCAAATTGTAACAGATAAAAAAACCACATTAAAGACCGATAGCTATAGTCAAATATCACATTAGTGCTATTAAAATTTAATGTGATACTTAAGTTTTTTTATAATAAAAGCGAAATTTAGTAAATTTTAACTAATAACATCTTGTTATCTACTACAAAATTGACAGTTTAACAGTTCTAAATCATTAAGCAATATACTTTATAACTATTTTTTTTCAGCTTTAGTATTCTGCAAAAGACACTTGAATCAGGTAATACTTAAAAAACATAGTATTAATCTAATAGTTTAGTATTTTTGCAAAAAAGAAATAGAGTATCATGGAAAACGTAAAAATTTCGATAAAAAGCACCTCCAATCCAACGATAATAAAATTTGAAGCTGACAGATTTTTAACTCAACATGAAAGCTATGAGTTTAATACTATTGATGATGCTGCACCATCTCCTATAGCACAACAACTATTCTACTTGCCTTTTGTGAAAAAAGTATATATTTCAGGGAACTTTATAGCTGTAGAACGCTTTAACATTGTTGAATGGTCTGATGTTCAGAATGAAGTTTCAGAACAAATTGAAACCTACATTAATAATGGCGGAATTATAATCACTGACACTTCAGCAAAAAAGAAGGTTCCCGTAACTATCTATGCCGAAAGCACACCAAATCCATCTGTAATTAAATTTGTTGCAAATAAAAAGTTAGTTAACAACTACCACGAATTTAAATCTATTGACGATGCAAAGAATTCTCCTTTTGCTTCTGAATTATTTCATTTCCCATTTGTAAAAAGTGTTTTTTTAGATGAGAACTTTGTTTCGATTACTAAATATGATATTGCAGATTGGAATGCTATTACCATGGAGCTACGTGAGTTCATAAGAGTATATATTGAAAACGCAAAAGATATTGTACTTATTGATGAACAAAATTCAATAGAAAAAACTACCGAAGCACTTGACGCACATGATGATGTTTCTAAAGAAATAATTAATATTCTTGAAGAATATGTAAAACCTGCTGTTGCTAGTGATGGTGGAAATATTGAATTTCAATCGTATGATGCAAACACGAAAACAGTTAAAGTAATCTTACAAGGCGCATGTAGTGGTTGTCCATCATCGACTTTTACACTTAAAAACGGTATTGAAAACATGCTAAAAGAAATGCTCAAAGATAAAGTTAATACTGTTGAAGCAATAAATGGTTAAAATTTTAACTTATCCTAAAGATTTTTAATACATATATTTAATATTTTTGAAAAAAATTTGAAAAAATTCAAAATAGAAAATATGAAAAACATCTCTTTAATTGTATTTGTGACTATTGTATCATTTACAATTTTTCCATCATCAGCTCAATCACGTATTGCTACTAGATATCAATATATTAATAATATAAAAATTACCGAAGACAACCATATTAATGGCACTCCTTATGTTAATGAAAAATTTGTTCCTGCTAGAGTTATCATCAATGATGAAGAAACAATTTATAACGCTAGATATAATGCATATTTAGATATAATAGAACTAGAAGATCAAAACAGAAAAACATTTTCCATCAATAAGTCTGTAGAAAACCTTACCATAACATTACTAGACACTGGCGATGTTTTTGAATTAATAAAATATCTAGAAAAATACACGATTAAAGAGAGTTATTTTGTACACATATCTCCAGCTTCTAATAAGGTTAAATTATTTAAAAAAAGTAATGTAAAGCTCATACCAGCCAAACCTTCATTTAACGGTTATGACAAAGCAAGAAAAGCTGCATATGTAAGAACGTCTGATGAATATTACATTAAAGTTGGAGAAGAAAACCTTGCTGTCCTGGCTCCTAGAAAGAAAAAAGATATTGCTAAACTACTTCCAGATCATAAGAGTGAAATCCTCAAATTTGTAAAAGAAAATAAAATAAAAACATCTAGAGAAGAAGACTTAATAGAACTCGTTAATTATTTAAATACGCTCTAAAAGCCATTAAATGTTTATTGAAACCGAATGAATTATTTATAAGATAATACATTCGGTTTTTTTATTTTTACCTAAATTAAAACAAAAACTATATGGATTTACAAAAATGGATTGATAAAGGATATGAAATTATAGTTGATTTCGGACCCAAAGTTTTAGCAGCAATAGCCATTTGGATTATTGGCTCATGGATTATCAAGTCTTTAATAAAAGGCTTAAGAAAAGCCATGGAGAAAAGAGAATATGATGAAAGTCTAAAAAAATTCTTATTAAATTTATTGGGATGGATTTTAAAAATCGTACTCATCATTATTGTACTTGGAACAGTTGGTATTGAGACGACTTCTTTTGCTGCCATTCTTGCTGCTGCAGGTCTTGCTATTGGACTAGCGCTTCAAGGATCTCTTGGTAATTTTGCTGGAGGCGTTTTATTAATGATTTTTAAACCTATAAAAATTGGAGATTTAATTGAAGCTCAAGGTGAAATTGGTGTTGTAAAAGAAATTGAAATCTTTACAACAAAACTTACTGGACTTTCTAATAAAGAAATTATCATTCCAAATGGATCTTTATCTAATGGCAACATCGTTAATTATACAACTGAAGGCACTAGACGTGTGGATTTGGTTTTTGGTGTTGGATATGATTCTGATATTAAACAAACCAAAGAAGTGCTTATGAATGTTATAACATCTCATCCAAAAGTGCTTAAAGATCCTGCTCCAGCTGTAACTGTTATGGAATTAGCAGATAGCTCTATAAATTTTGCTGTAAGACCTTGGTGTAATACTGCAGATTATTGGACTGTATATTTTGATGTTACTGAACAAACGAAAGAAGCTCTTGATGCTGCTGGAATTGAAATTCCTTATCCACATCAAGTTGAAATACATAAAAATGAATAAACTATTGTTTTTTAGATTTTAATGCTATAAAATCTTTCAAATAAAATGGTTCAAAATAGGCGACATCTTCGATGTCGCTTTTTTTATACTTATGATAAGCTAAAGAACTCATTTCGTTTGCAGATGGTAATTTACCTTCAACAAAAACAGCGTTTGGATGTGCGATCAAATTCTTAGTTTTTTCTACACCATTACCAATAAAATAAACAGTCCCTTCTTCTAAATATTCTGAAAAAGAATTATCATCTAAAATTTGAGCTTCAATTTCACGTATTTCATTATAGGACGAATCATAAATTGCCGAATACACTTCTAAACGACGTGCATCTAACATTGGTATAATAATTCCATTACTAATTATCACTTGATGAGCAAGTGCATTTAAAGTAGAGACAGAAATAAGCGGAATATTTAAGGCAAAACAAAGTCCTTTTGCTGCAGAAACTCCAATACGCAAACCTGTATATGATCCTGGGCCTTTACTCACAGCAATAGCATCAAGATCATTTAAAGTCAACTTTGCTTCTTTTATAACATCATCAATAAAAACATGCAATGATTCAGCATGCGAATAATTAGCGTTGTTATCCTCTTTTAAAACTAAAGTCTCTCCTTCTTTTGAAAGAGAGACAGAACAGTTTGTTGTTGATGTTTCAATGTTTAATATGATTGCCATATTAATTTAGAATAAAATTAATCTTCAGAAGGTGTTTCTTTAGATTTGTCTTTGTTTTCAATTTTATCTCCAGACTTCAATGTTTTAGACACTACATTGTATGGACCTGTAATAATTTCATCACCTTCCTCTAAACCAGAAATCACTTCAATATTTGTATCATCTTGAATACCAGTTTTAACAACTCTAAGTTTTGCTTCTCCATTTTTAGAAACAAAAACACATTCAAATTTCTCTTCATTTTCAGGCTTTATATCATCTGAAGCTAGTTTTGTATAACCTTTCTTAGTTGAAGATGTATCTGTTTTGATAACAATAGAACTAATAGGCACAGCAATAATTTTATTACGCTTATTCGTTATAATATCGACAGTAGCCGTCATACCTGGTCTAAATGGTGAAAAATATTCAGGCTTACCTTCCATAAGATCTTGATAAGACTCCTCAAGTATTCTAACCTTCACTCTAAAATTAGTCACCTGATCTGCCGTTAATGTACCAGCAGCTGAATTTGCGATTTCAGTAACCACACCTTTAAATTCTTTCTTTAAATAGGCATCAACTTCAACAATTGTAGAATCGCCAATTTGAACCTTTACAATATCATTTTCATTAACATCAACTTCAACTTCCATATTATTAAGATTAGCAACTCTCAATATTTCTGTTCCTGCCATTTGCTGAGTTCCAACAACTCGTTCTCCTAATTCTACATTAAGTAACGATATTGTACCACTCATTGGCGCATATATTTCAGTACGACTCAAGTTGTCATTAGCTTCATTTACAGAAGCAGCAGCACTTTGCACACTGTAATAAGCAGAACTTTTACCTGCAATTGCCGTTTCATACGATGCAATTGATCTGTCCCAATCGGCTTTAGAAATTACACCTTTTTCAAAAAGTAACTTATTTCTATCGTAATCGGCTTTGGCTTGTTTTAAGGTCGCTTCTGCTTGTTCTAAACCTGCCTTAATATTTTGATATGTAGCTTGTGAGCGACTTACAGCAGATTGTATTAAATCTGGATTAACTCTTACTAGTAAATCTCCTTTTTTTACTTGTTGACCTTCTTTAAATGGAAGATCTAAAATTTCTCCTGAAACTTCACTAGAAATTTTCACTTCAACCTCTGGTTGAATCTTGCCTGTTGCTGAAACCGTTTCAACAATATCAACTAAAGCTACTTTTTTTATTTCAACTTCTTTAAAATTACCTTTCTTTCCAAACCATCCCATTGATTTCCCTAAAACTAAGGCAACAACAAGAAGTACTATAACAAAAAGACTAATTTTTAATGTTTTACTCATAATTAAAATTTTAATTCGGTTGCTGGTATTCCGAAATATAGTTCTAAGACCTTTAACTTAAAAATGTAATCGTATTTAGCACGATTTAATTCAATTTTTGCATTATCAAATCTAAGCTTTGATTGGCTAAAATCGAAAGCATTTGTTAAGCCTACATCATAACGTTCTTTAGCGTAATCATAAGCTAATTGTTGAGACTCTAAAGCTCTAGTCGCAGCTTCAAAAGACTTTAAAGACCCTTTAGCATCAACATAAGCTTGATATACTGTAGATTCTAAGTCTAATTCTGCTTGTTCTAATTGAAATTTAGTACGTTCTAAATTAATTTTATTTCTTTTAATGTTTCCTTTAGTTGCAAATCCATTAAAAATAGGGACATTTAAACTAAGTCCATAACCGATTCCATCATTATCAGATAGTTGATCCATAAAATCATCTGCACCTACTTCTACTGGAAACGTATTAGGAAACACGCCAACTACAGATTGACCAGTTCCTTCTACTGTTCCTATTTGCTGAGTAATTGTTGGATTATTAGGATCTATTTGTTGTCCAAATGAAGTCGCATTTGAATACCTTGTATCATAACCAAAAAATGCAGACAAAGTTGGGTAATTAGCACCTCTAGCTATTTGTAAATCTTTTTTTGCCAATTCAACATTATGCTCTGCAATTTTTATTTCTGATCTCGATTCTTTGGCCTGATTTACTATTTCTGATACATCTTTACTCGTTATGCCTTCATCTACAACATCATAACCTTCATCTTCAATATCAAAATTCTCATAGTCCTTAATTAAGAGTAATTGCGCAAGGCTGATTAATGAAATCTGCATGGCGTTTTCTGCATTTACTATCGATTGCTTTTCACTTGCATCAGTCGCTTGAATTTCTAATAAATCTCCTCTTGGCAAAGAACCAGCATCTACTAATTGGTTTGTTCTAACTATTTGCTGTTGTGTTACTTCGTTTTGAGATTTCAAAACTTCTAAATTCGCTTTGTTTAAAAGCACTTGAAGGTAACCATTTGCTACAAAAAGAGAAATGTCATCTTTCATTTTGTCTAATCGATATTGACTCGCTAACTTTGAGATTTTAGCACGCTGTAAAGACCTAACATTTCTAAGACCATCAAAAAGCGTATAACCAACATTTATATTTCCACTAGCAGACACAAAAGTTGTTGTTTGAGCATTATTTGTTAATGGATTAAAACTAAGTCCAGTATTTTTTGAAACGCCTGCTCCTGCACTTAAACTTGGCAGAAAATTACCTTTTGCTGTAAGCATTTCTACATCTGCAACTTCTATATCTAATTCGCTTTGCTTTACAGAAATATTATTCTCTAATGCGTGATTGACACATTCTAATAATGTCCATTTCTTATTTTGTGCATTTCCTAAAACTCCACAAAGAAGTAATGCTATAATGATTGATTTTTTCATAATGTCTTATTAGTCTATAAAAATCGTTAAGTGTTACACTAAATGTTAAAATTATTGTTGAGCATATTGTTGAAAGCCCTGAACTTGATTCCAAACCTTAATTTTATCGTCCTTTGTTATTCCGCTTTTGATCTCAACAAAGATACCATCGCTAATTCCTAACTCCAATCCTCTTCTTTCAAATTTTTGATCTCCAACTTCAATTTCTACATAAGGTTTTTTAGTTTCATCATCGTATTGCACTAAAGCTTCTTTAATTGCCAACACCTTTTCAGCTTTTTCAAGAATAATAGAAGCATTAGCACTTAAGCCAGCTCTAATAAAAGTAGAGTCCATTTTTTTTAGCGTTCCCTTTATTTCAAATTGAATGGCTCCATTTTCTTCAACACCTTTTGGAGCTATATAATCTAAAACAGCATCAAACTTTTGATCCTCTATAGCGCCAACCGTAATCTCTAGAGGTAAACCTTCTTTAATTTTACCGACTTCACTTTCATCTACTTTTCCTTCAAAAATCATTTGTTTAACATCTGCTAAAGATGCAATTGAGGTTCCTTCATTGAAATTATTGGCTTCAATAACTTGATTCCCTGCTTTTACAGGCACATCTAAAACCATCCCAGAAACTGTTGCTCTCACTTGTGTTTGTGCTACATTTCCTAAGCCTGAAGTTGTCCCTGTTTTTATAATATCGTAGTTTTGACGTGATTGGGTAACATCAATTCTTGCTTGTCCAACACGTTGTTTAGCTTGCAAATACGTATTATTTATTTCATCAAATTGATTTGCTGAAATCACACCTTTTTCAAACAATGCTTTTTGACGATCATAAATAGCTTGTTGCGTTTGAAAATTAATCTCAGCAGTTTGCAGTGCATTACTATTGGATGCTATATTATTTTTCGCACTTGTTAAATTAGACACATTAGGTATGACTCTAATTTGAGCAATAAGATCGCCTTGTTTCACATATTCACCAGCTTCGATAAATACTTCTTCAATAACACCTGAAATATTTGGTTTTATTAAAATTTCTTCCTTAGGAACAATACTACCTGTTGCCACAGTTTTAACTACTATAGTTTGTTCTGAGGGTACTTCAGAAGTATAAGTAATTGGGTCTTCTTGATTTTTTTGCCATAAATAGTATAATGCTGCGCCAAAAACAACAACGATTAATAACAATAAGATTACGGTTTTAGTTCTTTTCATGAGTTGATTGTTATTTTTTAAATGGTTACATCGAACCTTGATTGATGATTATATAATTTTACTCTATTCTTAATGCGTCTACAGGTTTCATTTTAGTGGCGCTATTTGCGGGAATTAATCCAGCTATAAGTCCAGAAACCACTAATATGATTAAAGCAGTAAATACAACTTGCATACTTACGCTTGGATTTGCAAAATTTTCTACAGGACCTGCGTTATCTAATATGGTATTCATAATCCAAATTACTAAAGCAGCAAATGAAATACCAACCATTCCAGATAAAATTGTTAGAATTAAACTCTCTTGTAAAATTTGTGATTTTATAGTCCATGGAGAAGCTCCTAATGCTCGTCTAATACCTATTTCTTTAGTTCGTTCTTTAACCACAATTAGCATAATATTACTAATACCAATAATACCAGACATTAAAACTAATGCGCCTACAAAATAGCCTACTATTGTTAAAATAGAAAATAGACCATTAACACGTTCAAATTGTTCAGACAGATCGAAATGCCCAATGGCTCTATCGTCTTCTGGGTGTATTTTATGTCTAGATTTCATTAATTCAAACACTTGCTCTTTAATGCTAGTAATTGGAACGCCATCTACTGCTGTTATGGCCATCCAACCTACACGATCTCCTCTGTTGAAGGCCTGACCGAATGTAGTAAATGGCATATAAATTGTATTCGCGTCTTGTTCTCCATCACCTCTGCTATTGCTCATCTTAAACGTTCCTACTACCAAGAAATTAACACCATTAATTTTTACATACGAACCTAAAACATCTTCATCTTTATCATACAATCCTTGAACAACACCTGTACCAATAACACAAATTTTCCGTTTTGCTTCTATATCTGAATAACTGAGAAAACGACCACTAATGATATCCATTGGTTGTTGCTTTATGTATTCTGGATAATCACCATAAATTTCAAAAGCACCAGTTTTAGTACCTCTAATCACGTTATTGGCACCTCTAAAACCTCCTAATTGATTTCTTGGAGATACATATTTTAGATTTGGAATTTGAGTCTTTATCGCTGCAACATCATCTATTTTATAATTAAACCAACGTCCTTTAGGCAAGCCTTTATAAGGTTTTGAAGTCCCTTGGGTCCACATAAACATTGAGTTGGTGGCAAAGTCTCCAAAATCTGACATCACGCCGTTTTTCAATCCGTTAGTGAGTGCTAACAATAATACTAAAATTGTGATTCCCCAAAACACACCAAATGCTGTCAAAAAAGTTCTAAACTTATTGGCATTTAAGGCTTCTAATATTTCATTCCAACGGTCTCTACTAAACATATTATTCGTCTCTAAGTGCTACAATAGGTTTAATTTTGGCAGCTCTATAAGCAGGAATAAATCCAGCTACAGCTCCTGCGAAGACTAATAAAAACACAGTAGTAATCGCAATATTAAAATCAACTTGAGGATATTTTAAAAAATCACTTTCCACTTGAGGTCCAACTAATTCTAGAAGTCCTAAGCCAAAAATTAATCCAAATAATCCTGAAAACATAGTTACAAAAACAGCTTCCTGCAATATCATACCAACAATAGATGATGGTAATGCGCCTAAGGCTTTTCTAATACCTATTTCTTTAGTACGCTCTTTAACTATAATGAGCATAATATTTCCAACTCCAACGATTCCAGCGATTATAGTTCCTATACCAACAAACCAAAACACGGCCTGAATTGTAGCGACCAATGAATAAATCTTTTTAGCTTCATCTAGTGTATTGAATACTCTAACAGCACTAGTATCATCAGGAGAAATTGTATGCATTAATTTCAACTCATTTTCAACAGCATTAGCCATATTTTGTGATAAGGCTACAGCTTCATCAAAATTGTCAGACATTTTAACTGTAAATAACATATTTCTAATATTATCTCCAGCTCCAAATACTTTTTGTGATGTGGTTAATGGAATGTAAGCTTGTTGTTCTTCACGTTCTCCTCCTGGATCAATAAAAACACCAATCACCTTAAAACTCATTCCATAAATCAAAATGCTTTTATTAATTGGATCTTCATCTTTAAACAAGTCTTTTCTTAATTGACGACCAATGACAGCTACTTTTCTTGTGTCGTCTATATCTGCTTGATTAACAAATCGACCAGATTCCATATCTGCATTTTCAATAAATTGATGGTCTGGCATTGCGCCTCTAACCTGATAATTTACTGTTTCTTTTTTATACGTAATCTCTGCTCCCCAAATTGAATACAATGCGGTTTCATATTCAATATTATTCTCATATTTTTGAGAAATGAAGTTGAAATTATCATTCTTCATTTGAATATAACGACCAGGATTTAAACCCTTGTAGCCTTTTGTTGTTACACCTGTCCAAACTGTAATTAAATTAGTCGCATCTTGTTCAAATTGCGATTTTACTCCATTTTCAATGCCTTTACTAAAGCCTAGAAGTATAACCAATATAAAGATTCCAGAAGCTACAGAAAGCCCTGTTAAAAATGTACGTAGTTTGTTTTTCTTTAACGTTTCAAATATTTCTTGCCAACGTTCTATATCAAACATATTGAGACGCTCTAACTTGTTCTACTTTACTATCGTCAATAATAATTCCATCCTTAAGATTAACAATACGCTTAGTCATTTGAGCAATATCATGTTCATGCGTTACAACTAATATTGTTTTACCTTCATCATTAATGCCTTGAATAAGCTCCATGACTTCATAAGATGTTTTGGTATCTAAAGCTCCTGTTGGCTCATCTGCCAATAAAACTTTAGGATCACTAGCCAATGCCCTTGCAATAGCTACACGCTGTTTTTGTCCACCAGACAATTCACTAGGCAAATGATGAGACCATTGTGCAAGACCTACTTTTTCAAGGTAATGCATAGCTCTTTCGGTACGTTCTTTTCTTTTAATACCTTTATAATATAGTGGCATAGACACATTATCTAATGCACTTTTATAATTAATAAGATTGAATGATTGAAAAATGAACCCTAGAAATTCGTTTCTGTATTTGGCTGCTAATTTTTCATTTAGACCTTTGATAGGAACACCATCTAGAATATAACTTCCTGTATCTGCTTCATCTAACATTCCTAAAATGTTCAGAAGTGTCGATTTTCCAGACCCTGAAGAACCCATTATAGATACGAGTTCGCCTTCCTTTACGTCAAAATTAATTCCTTTTAAAACGTGAAGCGAATTGCTTCCCATGTGATAAGATTTGTGTAAATCTTTGATTTGTATCATAATGGAGATGGTTAGTTCTTAGCAATATTACATAAATCCTCATGCGAATTATGCTAACTATTTGTTAAGAATTGATTTTTGATTGATATTTATAAGACTCCTAAATACTAGAAATGTTACAGTAAAACGCAGAATGTTTTATTTTATTTCTTTTTTAGTTCTGAAGAACTTCCAATAAATTATAAAACCAAGGCTTCCAACAAGAATATATGGAACAGCCATGAGGTACATAATACCATCATTTACACCTTCAGCTGTAGATTGTCCTTCTTCGCTTTCCAAGACAGCTCTGCACATAGCGCATTGTGCATTTCCTTTGACAAAAAAGAGAACAGAGAATAGAAAAAAAACAAGCTTTCGTTTCATATTAGACGTAATAAGGTGAAATCATTAAAAAAACGATCACTCCAGTAACTGCAACATACAACCATAAAGGAAATGTAATTCTTGCAATTTTTTTATGTCGTTCAATATTATTAGTTATTGCTCTAACATACGTAATTAACACAAAAGGAATAATTATAATTGATAATAAAATATGTGTTATTAAAATGAAATAGTAGAGGTATTTAATAGCTCCTTCTCCTCCAAATGTAGTAGAATCACTTGTCATATGATAAGCTACATACATAACTAAAAAGATTACAGAACACCAAATAGCTGTTGTCATTAAGTTCTCATGAAGCACTATATTTTTGTTCTTAATTGCAAAAAATGCAACTACTAGAATAATAGCTGTCAATCCGTTTATAGCTGCATAAATTGGAGGTAAAAACGTTAATGGTTCAACTTCAATCCCAAAATCTTGCAGTTTTACTCTTGAAAGTACCGCAACAACTAAAGGGATAACAATAGCTAAAACTACAATCCATTTATTATATTTCTTTTCTTCCGAAAGGTTCTCAGTTGAACTCATAGTATATTAATCTTCTTTTAAAAGTTTAGCTATATCTTCTTTAAGCATACTTATTTCTTCTGTTTCTCCATCTTCATCTTCTTTTTCGGCTTCACTAATAATGCCTTTATAGAATATTTTAGGATTACCGAAATTGTCTTGTCTTGAACGAATAAATCCATTTTTATCAATTAAAGCAAAGTTTCCTGAGTGTTCAAAACCACCTTCAACATTAGTATTTTCTCCAGCATAAATATTGAAACCAACATTCGCTAAATCATAAATAACATCTTTATTCCCTGTCATTAAATGCCAATTCGGGTTCGTAATACCATATTTTTCAGCATATAATTTAAGAACTTCTTGCGTATCGTACTCTGGATTTATAGTAAATGATGCTACACCAAAATCTTCAAAACCTGAAAATGTATTTTGAATTTGCACTAAGTTTCTATTCATTCTTGGGCAAATTGTTGGACAAGTTGTAAAGAAAAATTCCACAACATAAACCTTGCCTTCATAATCTTTATTAGTTATTGTTTTACCATTTTGATTGACAAAGGAAAAAGCTGGCACTTTTTTTGGTTCTCCATTAATTTCTAAAAACATTAAATCTGAAATATGACCTTCAGACTTTGTAGATACATTTTGACTTCTACTTTCAGATCTTATAACGTCATTACCTTTTATTCTATCTACAATTTTAGGAACGAAAATAATTCCGAAAACCAAAATTATAAAAGCGATACCTATAAAAGAGTAATTTGTTTTTTTAGTATTCATAATAATCTATTTATCCTTAGCATTTAATTCTTTTTCACGTCTAGTAGAGGAGTCAAATTTCCCTTTACGTTTTTGACGATATTCAGTAAATAAAATTCTAAGATCATCACTCATTTTGTTTTTAATTTCAGCTACTTCTATACAATCATAGGAATACAAAGGAAAAACAGCTTCCTTTTTTTGCTTTCCTTTATCGTCTCTATCATCAATTCTACCACGTTGAGCTAAATCTTTATCAACTATAAATACATGATCTGTGAATAACTTTTCATCAAGCGATTCTTCAGTTTTTAAACTATTAAATAAGGTTTTAATATCATCAGGCTCTCCAAAAACATAATGCCAAAAACGCATATCGTCATAATTATTAATTTCTTTTTGAAGTTGAGCCGCCTGACTTTCTGCACCTTTAGGAAGTATAATTACAATTTGAAATTTTTTAAATCCTTTAAATTTATCATAAACTAATTCTTTTAAGTTTGAAGCAGCAATGACATGGTCAACGGGTGTTCTACCTAAAAAACTTAAGATAGTAATGTGGTCTTTCAGCAAAATATCCTCTTCTGCTTTAGACGAAAACAATTGTAAATCTGAAACATTTTCATTTACAATATCCAATGGACTATAATTATGCGTTGATGGATATAAAAACAACAAAAATATGACAGGTAGAAAGAATAAAATACCTAAAACAAGTATCGTTTTTAATGGCATTCTCTTCATGGGTTATCGTATTAAATTTGTTTTACAAAAATAAAAAAGACGGTTTAAATAAACCGCCTTTTTATATACTTTATGTTATTTATAACATGTTAAAAATCTTTTTTCACAAAACCATTGGTATAAACACTTTCAATATATCCTCCTTCTTGTAGAAGAATAAAAATAAGATAGCAAATTAAGAATATTGCTGTCCATACAACCATACGTCTTAACGCTTTAACTTCGTCTCTCATGTGCATGAAATCCCAAGTAATATAATAAGCTTTAACAATTGTTAATATGATGAAAATCCAGTTAAGCAGTTTCATTCCAACAACCTTGGCCATTAAAGCTTCTGGTTTATATATACCTAACACAACTTCTACAGCTGTTATGATTGAAAGTAATATTAAAACTCCCCAAATTTTTTGAGTGTTTGATTTAAACTTTATTAAACCTCTTAATATTTCTAATTTATGTGCGTCTGCCATTTTAAATACAATTATTCGAAATTAAACAAGGTAGAAGAATGTGAATACGAATACCCAAACTAAATCTACAAAGTGCCAATATAATCCAACTTTTTCAACCATTTCATAACTTCCTCTTCTTTCATAAGTTCCTAAAATAACATTGAAAAATATTATGATATTGATTACAACTCCTGAGAATACGTGAAATCCGTGAAATCCAGTAATAAAGAAAAAGAAATCTGCAAATAGTGATGTTCCATATTCGTTAACATGAAGATTTGCGCCTTCTACCACTAGTTTACCATTGTTCTTTAATTGTTTCAATGATTCTTCTCTTGAAAGTACAGTTTTATGACCTTCTTCATTTATAGTTTGTGTTCTCACTAATACATTAGGATTAGCAACCAAACCATTATATACTTCATCAACAGTATAAGAAGGCAATACAGCTTCATCTACAAACCAAAGTCCATTTTTACGTTCGTGTTGAACACGTTCACCATGAGCATCTAAAGCAATATCTCTTACAGCAACACGATGACCTTCATTATCTACCAATTGAAGAATATTTCCTCCTTTAGTTTGTACTGCACCATAATCACCTTTAATAAATGTTCCCCATTCCCAAGCTTGAGAACCAACAAATATTAAACCTCCAATAATGGTTAAGAACATGTACCATATTACTTTGTTCTTTTTCATATGATGACCTGCATCTACAGCAAGCACCATAGTTACAGATGACATAATTAAAACAAATGTCATGAAAGCAACATAAATCATTGGATAGTTTCCGTGGAAAAACGGAATGTGTGTAAACACCTCATCTGCTATTGGCCATGAGTCAATAAACTTAAATCTTGAAAATCCGTAAGCTGCTAAAAACCCTGAGAATGTTAAAGCATCTGATACGATGAAGAACCACATCATCATTTTGCCGTAACTAGATTTTAAAGGTTCATTACCTCCACCCCAAGTTTTGCCTTCTGTTCCAGTATTTGCTACTGTAGTATCCATATAAAGCGTTTAGTTATTAAAAGTTGCACAAAAATAATCATTTTATCTATCTAAAAAAACATCATCTTCTAAAAATTGAAAACATAGGGCAATACTAGACTAGATATAGGCTTTTAGCTTATTAAAATGATTGAAAAATTATACTAAATAAGACAAAAACAAAAACAAGAACAGCCACAGTATATCTATAAAATGCCAAAACGTAGCAGATAGGTTCATACCTAGCATTTCTGTTGCATTATATTTTTGTTTAAAATGATTATAAATTACAACCAACAATGAAATAAGACCTGCAATGACATGTAAAATATGTACAAATGCAATGACATAAATAAAACTCATTGTCACATTACTAGTTGGACCTGTAAAATTATATCCTGTAGCTATAATTTGACCAAATCCATAAAATTGACAATAAATAAAAGCTATTCCTAACCCAAAAGTTAACAACAACATCACTGTAGTTAAGTTTCTATTGTTGCTTTTTAAAGCTCTTTTTGCCAAAACAAAAGTTAAGCTACTTATAAGTATTAACACACAACTAATTAGAAATGCATTAGGCATTTCAAAATCATGCAACCAATCTTCACGTTTTCTACTTACCAAAACAGCACTAGTTAATCCTGCAAATGACATAATGAGTGAAATAATTCCAAACCAGAGCATCATTCGTTTTGCTCTATCATTTTTCTCTTTTACTGTTCCTTCTGTTAAATCCATATTTATCTTATAAACTTATCAATTACATAAACTATTTGTAATAATGTAATGTATAAAACACTTGACAACATCAACTGCTTTGCTGCTTTTGCTGTTCGTTTTTTAAATAATTCAAATGCATAATAAAGCATTACTAAACCTAATGCAAAAACAATTACTGCAGCTATAATAGACAGCTTTAAATCTCCAGTAACACCAAAGACAGGGACAATTGAAATCAAAATTGTCCAAATAGTATACATAATGATTTGTACTGCTGTTCCTTTATCTCGCTTTCCTGTTGGTAACATAAAAAAACCTCCTTTTTTATAATCATCAAATAAGAACCAACCAATAGCCCAAAAGTGAGGAAACTGCCAAAAAAACTGTAAAGCGAAAAGTGTTCCTGGTTCAATCCCAAAATTATTACGAGCTGCAACCCATCCTAACATAAAAGGAATTGCACCTGGAATTGCACCTACAAATACCGATAAAGGTGTTTTTGTTTTTAAGGGCGTGTAAGCGCAAGTATATAAAAAGATAGAGATTGCTCCATACATTGCTGTTCTTGGATTAATCACATATAGTGTTGCTATTCCTGCAATTGTAAAGACTGTTGCAATAATAAAAGCTGTTCTTACAGACATTCGTCCAGCAGGAACTGGTCGATTTTTTGTACGATCCATTAAAGCATCTAAATCTTTCTCAATAATTTGATTAAAAGCGTTAGAAGCACCAACCATAAAATAGCCACCAAAAGCCAATAAGATTAAAGCGTACACATCAACTTCTATAGCACCAAGTAAATATCCAGCAAGTGCTGAAAAGACGACACTTACAGATAGTCTTATCTTTGTAATTTCTTTAAAATCGGAAATTATTGAAGCTTTAGGGACTGATGTTTTTACAGTACTCAATACAAGTGGTTTTATTGCGTTCGCAAAGATACTCTGAAAAAAGTTTTTGAGCAATGCTAATCAAAAGTAATTCGCTTTTTATAAAAGACTTGGAGGTTTTGGGTATGTATATTAAAATTCTAATAAAACTAAAAACCCATTATGGCTACTCAAATAAATAGACGACCTAGAAGTCATTGTACCAATTAAACAAATCGGTTCTAACACCAATATTAAACCAAGCTGTATTGGTACTTAAAGCGGCAGCTGTATCTGCTTGAGGATTATAATTTCTATAAGTAGCATTAACAAAAAGTCTTAAATTAGTAACTGGATTAACAATGTAACCTGCTAACAAATCGGCTTGAAATACATTAGTCGTGTTTCCTTGACCAACAGTTATCCCTGTGTCACCAATACGATCAACTTCTGTTCTAAATATATTAGAGCCATAATTAATAAAGTCACTCCCTTCATTAAAATCAAAACCGCGTTTCCCAAAAATAAGCTTAGCATCTGCAAACCATCTTTTATAATTGTATCGTCCAATAATTATAGCTTCACTAAAGTTTGCTCCCCAAAGGTGTGCCATTGGTTGATTATTATGAGCATAATTTAAAACAATAGAATTATGTGAATACGTATAAGGCCTCACTCTATTATATTCAAATTGAAGCATCAAATTTTTTACTTTAAAAGCTTCAAAATATTTAACACCTATTTGATATCCAAATTTGTTTTTCCAACTTTTATTTCCGCCTGTAACATCACTTAATGAAAATTCATCAAGAACAAATTGCCCATAAAGGTTAACTTTATTATTCCATTTATATTTAGCTGAAGCTCCTAATATAGCATTACCAGCTTCTGGACCAGTAGAAAACTCTATAGCTCTATAAAAAATGACTGGGTTTAAATAGTTGATATCAAATCCTCTACCATTTGAATCAATCCACATTACTGATTCAAACAACCCAACATTTAATCGTTTCGAAACATTCCAACTTAAATAGTGGTTTGCCATATATTTGGTTAGGTAGGCATCATCTTCTGTAGCTTCAGGTCTTACATCTCTTAACCACATCCATGTGTTGGTATACTTAATTTTCCAAAACTTTGTGTTTAATTTTAAAAATGGATATGGACTAGCAACATCACTTTGGAACAACGATCGATAACCATCACCAATAAAGTTTTTTCCATGACCAAATTGAACGTTTATAAAATCTGCTGGAGTATATGACAAATAGGCTTCAGCAACTGGATAATCATAAGCATCGTCTTTAAATCTTTTAGCAATACCACGACCAGGAATAATAGCTGGATCTGAACCTGAAGCTTTCAAACTTTCAGCATATTCATTAAAATATTGAGCAAATCGACCTTGACTCTCATAGATAGAAGCAGTAAAATTAAACCTCTTACCTAAACCACCTTGTACAAAAACACCTCTAGTATTGTTGAATGTCGTATTAAATTCTGCTTCTGTATCTTTACCTAATTGCAAATCAAAAACTAAATCTGTAGAAAACCAATAATCTTTACCTTGAACAGCAACTAGGTGCTCATCCCAAAGCTTTCTGCTCCACCAAGCATCTGACCCTTTTACTAAGGCTTCTTTTTCTGCCTTAAAATCGTAATACTTCGCAACTTCAGTATAAATAAAAGGTTTAGCAGCTGTATGACTATTTGTGCCTAAACCATTCATTTCTTGATCAAATTTAGAATAGTAATTATGAGTAAACGGAATATTAAGTTGACTTTGATACTCTAGTTTTTCATATTTAGTTGTGTTACTATTTACACTATCAAATTCATGACTCACCAAATCATTTAAATCTACAATTTCCTTAACACTTGGCAAAGGCTTGATTTCACTTGTTAAAACTTCTGGATTAACCAAAGGGATTTTCACACTTAAAGAATACTGAAAATATGTAGGTTTACTATTGTAAGTCCCTGGAGTTATTTTAGACAATTCTTCAAAAACACGTTTAGTTTCATCTTTAAGTTCTTCATAAACTGCATCAATATATAGTAAATTTATTCGCCCCTCTTTATCAACTTCAAAAAGAATTTTTATATCTCCATTGTAAGCTTCATCACTAACAATTTGAGGAGCTTTAAATGTGTTAAAAATGTGCTGATTGATTTTGTTATTAAAACATACTTTAAGCTCACTTATAGGCTGACCTTCACATCCTGGAAATATTGGAGGTTTCTCATAAGTTTCAATTGATTGTGCACTTAAAAAGCTAATAAAAAAAGTAAAAATAATAATACAACTATTTTTCATAAACAAGGGATGCGTTTTGATGTTGGAAAGATACTATTTTTTTCAAAAGTGAAAGAAAAACCTACAACCAATTCATATTCCATATAAAAAGCCATTATCAAAATGATAATGACTTTCTTTTAATTTTGTTTAGCTTATCTAACCTGAAACTTAATTGGTAAATTGTAAAGTAGAGAAACAGGTTCGTCTCTTTGTTTACCAGGTGTCATTTTAGGAATCTTATTCACAACTCGTTTCGCTTCATCTTCTAGTTGCTGAAAAGGCGCTCTAGTTTTGATTTCAGTAATTTGTCCATTTTTATCAATCTTAAATTGCACATCAATCTTTTGCATACCTGACAAGCCTAAATCAGCAGCTAACCCTGTATTAAATTTTCTTTGAATTAATTTTCCGAGTTTATTAGACATACACTTAATGCGTTCACTGTTGGTAGTTGCTTTTTCACAACCTGGATAAATTGGAACTACTTCAACATTATTCATGTTTAGTGGTAATTCTATTTTTTTTTCAGGTTTTTCAATATTTGTGAAGTTACTGACATCAATAACTGGTTCATTGAAAATTTCTGGTTTAACTAAGTCTATTGTTGTATCAATAATTAAGACATCATTTTTTACAATAACTGGAGGCTTATCAGCAAGTATTTGAGATTGCTGCTCAACCTGTTTCTTAACCTTAACATCTGGCTCTACCACATATACATTATTAACGTAGATCTCAGGAATATCCTCAATTTGGGCAATTTTTGAAATTTTAACTTCTTTCTTTTCAAATTCCATTTCAAATAAACCGTAAGCACCTAATAAACATAGAATAAGTCCTATTTGAAAATAGAGCATTGAGTTTTTTTGTAAATTCGCATCATGCTTTTGCGATTTTTGCACCTTAGCATTGCTCTGATCAGCGATACTGTGCGATTTTTTTAAATTTTTCATAATACTAAAATGTTAATGTTAATATTATGATAAAATCGCAATAAGCATACCAAAGTAAAAATCCCATCTAATTAATTTTAGATGGGATTTTGAAATTTATGTATTTAAGAACAACTAGTCTTGTACTTGGAATAAAATAGGAAGTGAGTAAGGCACTGTTACAGCTTTACCTCTTTGTTTTCCAGGCTTCATTTTTGGAAGCAATCCAATAACACGTTTTGCCTCTTTTTCTAAACCTGGATGCGGAGCTCTTGCTCTAATATTAGTAATGTTACCACTTTTATCAATTTTAAAGATAACACTAATACGTTGTTTACCTTCAAGCCCTAAATCTCCCGCTAATTCAGTATTAAATTTTCTGTTTACAAATTTTGCAATCTTATTAGACATACATTGCTTTTTAGCATTGTTGCCTTTTTCTTTTTCACATCCTGGAAATACAGGAACATTCTCAATTACTGCAAATGGAACTTCTATATCTTCTTCTACTTCCTCTACTTCTACCTCTTCTACCTCAACAATTTCTTCTTCTTGATCTGTTTCTGTAGACTCAATAACTGTCTCTTCAATCTCTTTTTCATCTTCAACAATTTCAATTTCCTCAGGAACAACTGGTGGTGGAGGTGGTGGAGGTGGTGGAATTATTTCTTGTTGTGTGATTGGAACTTCTTCTTCTAATTCATCATCAACATCTACCATTCCAATATCTATATTAGATTTGTCATAGGATTTATAGTTAATAGTTAAATAAGTCAATGCCATCATTAACGTAAGACCTACAGCAAAGTAGAGTGATGCATTTCTACTGACATCAGATTTAATATTCTTTTTAGGTTCCATTATATTTAAGTATTAAGATTGCTAAATTAACCAAAAATATGTCAAAAAAGCAAGCTATTATTTATTTTAACTTTCGTTTCTCTTTAAGCTTTATCAGTAATGTCGTAAATAATGCTCCTATAGTATTAGCAATAACATCATAATAATCTGGTGTTCTGAAATCTGTCACTGTTGCTTGTAAGCCTTCAATAATAATGCCATAAATAATTGCAATTCCTACAGATAGGAAAATTTTGTGCTTAATAGTTGTTGTCAAAAAATGAACAAAGAGCAATAATGTAAGAATAGCGTAGGCTAAAAAATGATAAATTTTATCATCAAACGAAAACCCTATTTCAGGAACACCACTGACATTACCTAAACTACCATAAGTTAATACTGCAACGTAAATTAATACAATTGGTAATGACCAACGTTTAAGCACCTACTAGAGCTTTATAATCCTCAGCTGAAAGTAAATCTTCAATTTGTGAAGCATCAGAAAATTTCATTTTAATCATCCATCCTTCTCCATAAGGATCTGAATTCACTTTTTCAGGCTCATCTTCAAGTGATTCATTAAATTCAGTAATCTCTCCTGAAAGTGGTAAGAATAAATCAGAAACTGTTTTCACAGCTTCAACAGTTCCAAAAACCTCTTCAGCATCAAGTGTTTCATCAACCGTTTCAACTTCAACATAAACGATATCACCTAATTCACTTTGAGCAAAATCGGTAATTCCAATAGTTGCTGTATCGTCTTCAATCTTAACCCACTCGTGGTCTTTAGTGTATTTTAAATCTGATGGTATATTCATTTTTTTAGTATAATTTATATGCTTACAAAAATAATTTTTTTGATTTAATTTTAATCATTAATTACCAAAATTATATCGTAAAGTAAATCCTGATCGTATTGTGGTTTGAGGAAACGCTGTTGAAATTTCATACTCTGAAAACGAATAATCAAAGTAAAATATAGCTGTTAAATTTTTTGAAAACGCATAATCGGTAGCAAATTTAAGTCCCCAAATTGTTTGACCTTGTGTAATTTGGTTATTCACAATATCTAAATATCTAATGATGGTTTTATTATCTCGTACCGACACATCTAATTTCAAATTTAAATCACTTTTAATAATCTGTTTTGGTCCAGCCAACTTAGATCGTATTCGTAAATCTTTAATTCGATATCCTAATCCTAGGATATATTCATTTCCTTGAATTTCGGTTAAAAGATTATTATCAAAACTCAAAGATAAAATCCTATCTTTTTTCATTTCAGCTAATATCTTTATTGAATTTTTCATTTCAAAATCCAACCTAAATAACGGACTAAATTGCTCTTCTAAATTGATATTACTGAATATGGTTTCGTTTTTGAAATTTCCGGATTGATCTACTACTTTATCAAGCTCTTGATTTTCATAAGTCACACCTGGCTTTAAAGTTCCAGGTTCCAAATCAAGATTAGTTCTAAATTGATTTATCGTATAACTAGATCTATAACCATGTGTTATTGAGAAACGTTTAAACTTCTTTTTAAACCATTTCATATTCATGAAACCTGTATATTTTAGTTGCCAATTAGGAATTGGAATATCTCTAAACGCAGACAAACCAATCTTATCTGCACTCTGACCTTTATACGCTGCTAAAAATGCAGGTAATAAAACAGCTTGATTGTTTTTTCCAAAACCTAATGGGTAGCCTTCTCCGTCACGAGCATAGTTATCTGTTCCATAAAATTTTCTAGCAAGACGATTTGCAATTACGATTCTATTAGATCTAAAATCATCAAAAGGAGCAGACTGAGTTTCGTCACTTTTACTAAATGCTGTTTTAATAAGTGCAGTTGAAATACTATAATTACCAAATGAATTAGTAAGCAATGCCTCATATTGATCACTAAAACCATCAGTATTAGTATCTAACGTTTTAAAATTTTGAGTTAAATTTTCTGAATAGGTTCTATTACCTGTAAGGTCAATTTTCAAGTCTTTTATCAACTCAACATTAGCAGAAACATCAAGAATACGTGTTGTAACCTCAGTATATTGTTGATTAAATTGGTCATAAATAGTTAGCCATCCATTTCGAGCTGCTTTATCTCTAATGTTTGCTTGACTACCAAAGGTAAATCCTAAAGATGGTTTAAGTGTTCCTAAAAACCCTGGCGTTGGTAAATAACCTGGTAAAAATGTTCCATTATTTTCAGAATAGTTAATCTGAATTCGTTTAACACTCGTTAATAAGTCTATAGCTCCATTTAAAACTTTTGTTCCAGCTCCTGCTTTGCTCTTTTTAGCATTTTCTTGATCTGCATTTGCATTTTTAGATTCAGTTTTACTGTCTTTTTCTTTAAGTCCTGAAGGAACTGCTCTTTTTATGTTTCGTCCTGTTCTTGCTCCACGAACTGGTTTCTTTACAAGTCCAACGTACTTATATAGGTTCTCCATGTTCAATGTAGAATTAATATTATGCGTATTCGCATTTTGAATAGAATTACCTAAATTATAAGTATTTATTATATTCGGATCATTTGGATCTCTGATTTGTAAATTCTGATTTAAATCTGATCCTTTTTGCCATTGAAAATCTCCAGTGTACGAATATGTAGCTCTTAAAAAACTAAATGTTGGTATTTTATATAAAGGAATTTCATAATTAATTTGAAGTTGTTGGTTTTGAATATTAGGATCTCCCAAATCAAAGAAACCGTCCCAAACATCTAAGTTTGAATCTTGTCTACCATTTATGACGTCATCAACAAAATAATTACGTACAATGTTTGAGTTTGAGGCTGTAAAATTAAGACTCAGTGCTTTGGTTAAATTATAATTTATAACATACTGAAGATTAAAATTATAATTTCGTCTGTACATTTCTTCTAACCCAATATTATCTCCAGTTAAATCTACTTCTCTAAATTTTTGTCTATTAAATTGTCTCAGTATGTCTGTATTAACAGAAAAACTTGTTGGAATTGGATTAAAATTGAAATCTTTAAGTACTTTCCAATATTTACCTCTAAATAACGAATCATTCTTTTTAAAAGGTTCAATATTCTTTGGCTCAAAACTGTAGTTGTAATTAACTCCTGCTCTTATGTTTTGATCTAAAGAGTTCTCAATTTCAAAATCTCTATGTTCAGTTTTGTTATAGGTATAGTTAAAAGTTAAATTTTCAACATCATAAAAACGTGGTTTTTTTTCTGTTGTTCTATTCTTTCTTACACCAATAAAATTAATGCTCTGTCGTTTGGTATAACTTTCATTAACATTTAATATAGAATCTTTATTATTTGTATTATCTAATTGTGTTTGTAACTTAATATCACGATAAAATTCGTCATATTCTGGTGTCACAACTTCCTCACCAATACCATAATTAAACGGAATTTGTATTCCCCATTTTTTAGGCAATAGTTGCCCTAAGTTCATATTGGTAACGATATCAAATTGCTGAACGTCTTCTCTACTTCGTTCATTAGGGCGTTGCTCAACAGAGCCAAATCCAATGGTGCTTTTTCTTCCTGTCGCACTTATGTCTGCAAAATCTGCAAAATTAGCATCTACAGCAGCAACAGCAGCCCAACCACCTTCATTATCTAAATCTGCTAAACGAAGCTCATTGAACCATGCTTCTGCACAAACATTCATTCCATTGTTGTCTGGGTTTTTAAGTCCAACCATTAAGACTCTTACATCTCCAAAATTTGGATTCCCTTTAATAGCAACTCTTTGCTGTCCAATTGTATGAGTATCAAATTCTGCGACTTCAATAAGTTCTCCATCAACTAAATCATAAAATGTTGGATCTTCATTTGCTAAAGTTCCATTGGCAATCCCTAAAGACTTTATTTGCTCAAGAACACTAAGTTCAATATTGATTTCGTTAACTTCTGGCCAAATATTCTCAGCATTAGAAGATCCTGAAGACACCTGTAGAGGCACTTCAATTTGGTAATAGTTTTGAGTAAAATCATTACCCATACGAATAAAACCAACCACATCACCATCAGTTAAAGTTCCAGTTTCTCCTTCTTCGGCATGCATAAACATACGCAGTTTGTTATACTGACGCATATCAATATTAATATTTTTAAAGACACCTCTCGAATCTCTAGGTTCTAATTCACAAACCTCTACTTGTAAAGATTGTTCATTCTGTCTAATAATATTATTATTATTATTTAGTTGTTCTAGTTCAACTCCTGGAGGTAATACATAGTTACCATCATTTTCTTGAAGACCTACAACACCGACACTAAGATCTGTGTTATCGTTATCGTTATTTGGTTCTTCATCTAAAGTAAGAGAATATCGTCTCCAATCACTTCTTACTAAATCAAGGGTTGCAAAACGCAAAACTCTTGGTTGTTGAAACCCATTTACAAATAGTCTAGCAAATCGTATAGATCTAATATCTGTAATTCCTCCAATGGCTTCAGTAGGATCAGAAATTGGAATTCTAAATTGATACCATTTTACTTCGCGTTGTTCTCCATTTGGAAGTGTTACGGTTCTTGTTTTGGTATCATTAATTTGAGGATTGGAAATATTTAATGAATTTGGCGTGATATCTATTTCATATTGAAAATAGCTATCTATCGTATTCATTGTATTATCTCTATTAATATCCTCTACATCTGGCTGTGCAGTTGAACCTCTGTTGGTATCTGAAAAATTATCAGGAGTATTTCCTTCTAAACCATTATAACGTTTGTAGCGTTGAAAAATATCTCCATCCGTATTTAGATAATATAAATAGTTATCATTTGCTGGATCTGGACCAAATGCTGCTCCATTCGGAATGAGAGTTGCCTCTTCATTATCGTCATAACCATCTAAACCAACATCTTGATTATCTCGTTCTTGTCCGCTTGTTGAAAATGTATAAATCAAAGATTGATTTCTTGGCACAACAGTATTATACCCTGTTGGTGTTAAACCACTAATATCACCATCTTCTGGGAGTCCGTTCTCGTACTGTTTTTTACCATCTTTTAATACATCCTCAGAAATATTACCAAGGTTTATAAACAATTTTCCTCCTTGAGCAGCTGAAGGTACAGCATCATCCAAGAAAGGGTCTTGAACCCAAAAGTCGATATATTCTACATTTGCTTGTTCAAAATCTGTAGAAGTTATTTGTCTTGTAATACCAGCCCAACTATCATCAGCATCTATAACTCCATTTGTTGCATCTGGATCAAAATTGTAAGGACCTCTTTCTGTTGGATAATATGCTAAATCTAAAGAATTTATTACGGTTTGTTGCCCTTGAGCTATATCTATTTCAGGAAATACCTCATCAATGAATATTCGTCTTGTGTATAAATTAGAAACATCATCATCAGTAATTTCACCAGGTCTTTGATTGCTGTAAAAAATTGGGTCAATGGTATACCAGTTTAACATCGCTCTATCAAATCCGTTTTGCAAACCGTTTTCATCTTCTCCATTAAAGCCAGGATATACTTTACCTAATTGTCTAGGTCTACTAGACAAATTCCAAGATTGAGGAGATAATAAATTAATAGCACCTTGCGACCCTTCGAAATCATCAACATAAGCTGTTGCTTCATTATTAAAGTCTGTACCTTTTGGTGCTCCTGGAGCCAAATAAGCAAATTCACCTCTAACCGATAAATTAGAAGGCACATCTGTATCGATATTTGGAAGCTTATTAACTAATCTTGTAAAAAATGGCACTTCTGTTGAATAATTACCATTAAAACCAAAAATCCAATTGTTAATTGGTTCAGTATTGTAGTTTGCTTTTTGTGTAATAGGTCGTTCACTAAGATTTAGAACTGTAGATCCTATGACAAAATTTTCATTAAACTGGTGTTCTACATTAACACCCATATAACGCTTTGTTTGTTGTCCGAAAACCGCATTATTTTCTACGGAAACATTTATTGGAATATTTGACGCTTTTAAGGCCTCATCTAAAATTTGTACGCGACCAATTTGATAATTTACGGTATAGTCAACACCTTCAACTAATGTACGACCACCAGCAGTAACAACAACTGAACCTCTAGGCACATTAAATGCTCCTAACGGAATACCATCACTTCCAGAAGATTTATAACGTCCTTTTATTTGAAACTTATTCTTTTCAGCTTCATCTAAAGCAGCTGTTTTAGTTTCTTTATAAAGAATATCGTAAACGTATTTTTCTTGGTTAAGGTTGGCGTAGGTATCTTGTTCATAATCGGTATCATTATTATTTGGATTACCATCATCATCAAGTATATCAAAAAGGTAACGACCAAAGGGCTCTACTTTTGTAAAGATAATTTTTCCGTTTTGAGTTAATACTGTCATTCCTTCGACATAATCAAAGAAACCATCTCCACCAGCTTGTGGATCGTTATTGAAATTTAATCGGTCTAAATGAAATAATCGAATTAATGGTGTATCTACAATTTCACCATCATCAGTAGCATCAAAAGGTGAGTTATTATCAAACGTTGGAAAAGGTATTGTAGTTCCATCTGGCAAAACAACTGGAGAAATATAATTTAATGGTGACGCTTCTGTATAAAAAATATTAAGTCTAAAATCTTCTTTTTCTAATTGAAAGGCACCAGTGTCATAAATGTTTTTCATCATTAAGTCCCAAATAGGTTGATCTACACTTGTTATTGGACTCTTAAGCATCTTAACAATTAAACTTTGTGTAGAACCTTCTGCAACAACGGAATTATCGTTTATTCCATCAGCATTAAAATCTGTACCATTATCAATAACACCATCTCCATTAACATCGGCATCAGAAGCATCATTAATTCCATCGCCATCTGTATCTGTTCCATTATCTGGCGAACCATCTCCATTAACATCTACATCTGCATTATTAGGAATACCATCTTGATCATCATCATTATTAGTTGCTGTAGAATTAACACCATCGTTTGCGAATTCACCAACTTGATACACCTCTCCTCCAATAGTATATTGGAATGCAACGGCTAGAATTTCATCATTTAAAAGTCTTTGATTTAACGAAATATAACCTAACTGCGTTTGTAATTGATAATCTGATCCTTGTTGTAATTTTCTGGCATTTTCTAATTTACCGAAATCAAAACCTTCATTAGCAGGCACAAGAATACCTTGCTCAACCGTTGTGATATCTCTAACTAGAGGCGACAATAAAGAACCTGGACCTGCAATATTAGTTGGGTCGAAATCATTATTTCCGTTATCTGGTGGTTGATTAGCACCAACGTTAACAAATCCTGGTGGTGGATTATTTAAACCAATAACTTCTGACTCACCTAAATCTTGAAAAGCTGCAACATTTCTTACGTTATCTGTTTGATTACTTCTATTTGTAACCCAAACTTCAACTCTAGTAATTTGGATGTTATTATTAATAAATGGATAACGAAGCATAGCTTCATCATAATTATCTCTAAAGTATTGTGATAAAAAGAAGTGTCTATTCTCATCATAATCTCTTGCAAAAAACTCAAACTCTTCTAAGGTTCCTCCTCCTTGAGCTGTTACAGATTGTGATTGAGAACGTTGTTCAGAAAAAATAGCTGTTACTCTAGTTTTACCAAATTGCAACTCTGTTTTCACACCGAAAAGACTTTGTGCTCCTGTAATTAACGAACTATTAAGTGGCATTGCCACATTACCAACTTCAATTTTTCTGATGATATCATCTTCAGTTGGTGTATATTCTAACTTAACTAAGTTTTGAAAATCAAATGTAGATTCTGTATCATAATTAGCCGTCACTTGTAATCTTGTACCAACTTTACCAAGTAAACTCAAACTAATACGCTGATCAAAATCAAATGTAAAGTTACTACGATTTCTGGGTGAAAATGTTGGATTATCTTGTTTAGTAAACAAAATTCCTAAATCCATTTCAACAGAACCTTGAGGTATTACCTCGATAGTATTACCTCCAAAAATAGTTTCGAAGAACCCTGAATTCACATAAAACTCAGGTAATAAGTTTTTTTGCTCATCTTCTGAACCTTCTTTTTTACCCTCTTTTGCATCAATTTTTTGCTTGTAATACAATTGCTGTTGCTCTTGTAATACTAATTTTTGAAACTCTGCTGGTGTTAATATAATTGGATAATTAATATTAAATTTCCCTACTGATTCTGTATAAATATATCGATCTGTAACTGGGTCATATGTGTATTTTGAAACAATACTTTGTGGATTAGGCATATTCATATTACCTAATGAAAAACCTGTTTTAGCAGTAGTTGTTGTATCTTGTGAAGCAGGTGTTTGCTGAGAAAAAGCATCAGTGCTAACCAGTACCAAAATTGGAATCAAGATAAAACGTTGTAAAGATCTAAGCAAGGTATAGTTAGTTGTTGTATTCAAATTTATAAGTTTTTTAATGCGCCCTTTATAAGAGTTTCTACATTTGAATCTGGTTGTTGAGATAATAATTTATCTAAAATACGCTCAGATGGCTTTTTAGCAAATCCAAGAACTTCTAAAGCAGATAACGCTTCATCCTTATTTGTATTGTTTTTATTAACAAAAACTTCATCAATATCGTAAACCTTCAGAACTTTATCCTTTAAATCTAAAATTACTCTAGCGGCTGTTTTAGCTCCAATTCCTTTTATCGATTGGATTAAAGCGACATCTCCATGAGCAATCCCTTCTTTTACTTGTTGCGGTGTAAGTGAAGACAACATGGTTCTTGCTGTACTAGCTCCAATACCACTTACAGATAATAAAAGTTTGAAAATTTCACGTTCAGAAACCGAAGAAAATCCATATAGTGTATGTGCATCTTCACGCACAATTAAATACGCATATAATTTTAAATTTTCTTGATCGGAAATTTGAGAATAGGTATGTAATGATATGTTCAAAAAATAACCAACACCATTGCAGTCTATAACAACATCTGTTGGGTTCTTCTCTACTAATTTTCCCTGAATATGCGTAATCATTTATTAACTTTTGTTAAAAACTCAAATGTAATAAAATTATTTACATTTCAAAGATGATGGATTGCTAATGTTTTAGGCGTTCTCTTTCTGTTTTTCCCTTTTGTTGAGCATCAATAACTGCAATAGCTGCCATATTTACAATTTCATCTACACTTGCATCTAATTGAAGTATGTGAACAGGTTTACGCATTCCCATCATTATTGGTCCAATAGAATCTGCTTTATTCAACTCTTTCAATAGTTTGTAAGTAATATTTGCTGATTCTAGATTAGGAAAAATAAGCGTATTAACTTTTTTACCAGCTAATTTAGAAAATGGAAAAATATCTTGAAGCATTTCGCTATTTAAAGCAAAATCAGTTTGCAATTCTCCATCTACCAATAAATCTGGATGACGTTTATGTAAATATTCAACAGCTTCACGAACTTTAGTCGCTGTTTGATTTTTTGAAGATCCAAAATTGGAATAAGACGTCATTGCCATAACAGGCTCCATACCAAACATTCTAACCACCTTAGCGGTCATTTGAGCAATGCGTGTTAAATCATTAGCCGAAGGATTAATATTTATAGATGTATCACTTAAAAACATTGGTCCGCGTTTAGTAATCATCACATTTGTAGTCGCTATTCGAGTTGCTCCAGGTGCTAAACCAATAAGTTCTAACATTGGTTTTACTACTGATGGGTAACTTCTAGAAAACCCAGTAACTAAAGCATCTGCATGACCTTCATTAACCATCATAGCTGCAAAATAATTACGCTCTCGCATCACTTTTTCTGCATAAAACAAAGTCACTCCTTTACGTTTTCTATTCTTCCAATAAACTTCAGCATATTTGTTTTTACGCTCCAATTCTTCATCAGACTTTGGATCGATAATTTCCACATCAGCATCAAACTCAATCTCTTCCATGAGTTCTAAAATTACATCTTTCCTTCCTAATAAAATAGGAATAGCAATCCCTTCATCATAAACAATTTGAGCTGCTTTTAGAACATCAAGTTGATCTGCTTCAGCAAAAATAACACGTTTTGGATTTAATTTAGCACGGTTATGCAATAGACGCACAATCTTATTATCTGAACCTAAGCGTTGTAATAATTCTTCTTCATACTTATCCCAATTCTCAATTGGCTCTTTACTCACACCACTTTCCATAGCAGCTTTTGCAACAGCAGGAGGAACAGTCGCAATAAGTCTCGGGTCAAAAGGTTTTGGGATAATATACTCTTTACCAAACGTTAGTCTGGTTTCTCCATAAGCAATATTTACTTGCTCTGGCACAGGTTCTTTTGCTAAATCGGCTAATGCTTTAACAGCTGCCATTTTCATCGCTTCATTTATTTTAGTAGCTCTAACATCTAAAGCGCCTCTAAAAATAAATGGAAACCCAAGCACATTATTCACCTGATTAGGATGATCACTTCGACCTGTAGCCATGATAATATCATCACGTGTATCAACAGCAAGCTTATATTCAATTTCTGGATTTGGATTAGCCATTGCAAAAACAACTGGATTTGCCGCCATAGTTTTTAACATGTGTGGCTTCACAATATCTGCCATAGATAAACCAATAAATACATCAGCATCTATCATAGCTTCATCAAGCGTATCTATTTTTCTATCTGTAGCAAACTCTGCCTTTTGAGATGATAAGTCGTCACGATCATTTCTAATAACACCTTTACTATCTAGCATTACCATATTTTCTCGTTTAGCACCACATGCCTGATATAATCTTGAGCAAGAAATAGCAGCTGCTCCAGCTCCACTGATTACAATTTGTACATCTTCAATCTTTTTACCTGCTATTTCTAAGGCATTAATAAGTGCTGCCGAAGAAATAATTGCAGTTCCGTGTTGATCATCGTGCATTACTGGAATATCTAGTTCTTCTTTTAATCGTCTTTCAATCTCAAAAGCTTCAGGAGCTTTAATATCTTCTAGATTGATACCTCCAAAAGTAGGCGCAATCATTTTTACCGTTTGAATAAATTTCTCAATATCTTCAGTATCAACTTCTATATCAAACACATCAATATCTGCGAAAATTTTAAACAGTAATCCTTTTCCTTCCATCACTGGCTTTGATGCTTCTGGACCAATGTTACCAAGTCCTAAAACAGCTGTTCCATTAGAGATTACGGCAACTAAATTACCTTTAGCTGTATATTTATAAGCGTTATTTTTGTCTTTTTCAATTTCTAAACAAGGTTCAGCAACACCTGGAGAATATGCCAAAGACAAATCACGTTGTGTCGCATATTTTTTTGTTGGAATGACTTCAATCTTTCCTGGTTTTGGTTTGGCGTGATATACTAATGCTTCTCTTCGTTTTCTTTGTTTGCTCATAGAATTGTGAATTAAATCAAAATATGACCTTAATCTAAATTAAGCTACAAAGGTAACTGTTTTAAAGCAAAAGAAATCCTAAAAAAAGATTACAAATCCGTATTCTTAAAATAGAATACTATATTTATACTTTACTCGTTTTTTAATAACAACCAACATTTCCTCAATGAAAAAACTCATCGTTTTAATTTTGTTATTAACTTTTAAAGGCTATTCGCAAAACAACTCATCGTTTACAGTTTTAAATTTTGACACCAAAGAGCCAATTGCTTTTGCAAATATCATTTTTGACGATGATGTCTATAGTGGAACCATCTCAGATATTGATGGTATATTTTATACGCCAAATACTTTAAAAAAACTTACCATTAGCTATATTGGATACGAGTCTAAAACCATAGAGATTTCAAGCCTTAATTCGAATGTAATTTTGCTAAAATCACAAATAAGCGCACTTGACGAAGTAGTTATTACTAATACTGAAAATCCAGCACATCGCATTATTAGAAATGCTATCAGAAACAAAAAATTAAACAATCCTGAAAACTTAAAGTCATTTACTTATCAGTCTTATGATAAAATCTTTGTAGATGGTGAAGATATTGTAGTAAAGGAAGACACACTAAATGAAATTGGAAATTTTTATGAACAATCATATCTATTCATAACTGAAACTGTTGCAAAGCGCAAATATTTAAAGCCAAAATTCTCAGAAGACAGCATCATTGCTACTAGAACTTCAGGATTAAAATCTCCTAATTTTGCTTTTTTAGCAAATAGTATTCAGCCATTTTCTTTTTATGAAGAATACATCTCTTTATTTGCAACTGATTATTTGAATCCAATTTCTAAAGGAAGTACTAAAAAGTATAAGTTTAGATTAAAAGAAGAATATTTAAGAGGTAGAGATACTATTTTTGCCATTTCATTTGAACCAAAAGCAAATCGAAACTTTGAAGGTCTAAAAGGTTTGATCTATATCAATTCTAATAAATATGCTGTTCAAAGTGTTGATGCCACTACATTTGATTCGGGAAAAATAGAAGTCTCTATACAACAAAAATATAAATTGATAAATGACGAACATTGGTTTCCAGAGCAATTAAATTTTCAAATTAGTATAGGTGAAGAATTTGGAGTTATGAAATATGTTGGTAAAAGTTATCTTTCAAAAACTAAACTCAATACGACTCTTACTAAAAAGGACTTCCCTATACTTCCAATTGGCATACCAAAAGAAGCTGTAAAAAAAGACGTGAATTTCTGGAATGAAGCTAGGCAAGATTCTTTAACTAAAAAAGAGCTTCGTACTTATGTGTTAATTGATAGTATAGGTGATGATTTAAAACTTGATAAACTACTTACTATTCCTAAAAAACTAGCAAAAGCAAGGTTTCCTATTAAATTTATTGATGTTGATTTAACAAATATCATTCAATATAATAAATATGAAGGGTTAAGGTTAGGTGCTGGTTTTTACACTAATGAAGCTGTTTTTGAAAACATTTCTATTGGAGGCTTTGCAGGCTATGGTTTTCAAGATTACGAATGGAAATATGGAGGAGAACTTTTAATTGATGTGCCTAGTAAAAAGGAAATTGAAATTCAATTGAAATATGAAAACAATTTAAAAGAAACTGGAACATCTTATTTCAAATACAATCAGCGATTATTTAATTTTAGATATGCGCTTGCAGAACAAATGGACCATATTAAAGCTTTTAGTTTTAATACAAAAATGAAACTCTATAGAAATATTAATTGGACAATTGGCTTTAATACTGCTGATATTAATCCGCTTTACGATTATAATTTTATTTCTAATACTGAATCAATTACTAATTACAAAAATTCTGAAATAAACCTAGGCATCAGTTATTTTGTAAATGAAAAACTGAGTAATAATTTTAATTCTATAATGCGATTAGCAAGCGATGATCCTATTTTTAATTTAATATATTCACGAGGATTAACGAATGTCTTTGGCAGTGATTTTAGTTATAATAAAATCCGTTTTACACTAGATCACAGTTTCAGATTAAAAGGTTTAGGCAAAACAACCTACAGATTAGATATGGGTTATATTGACACTTCGCTTCCGTATGGACAATTGTTTACTGGTGAAGGTAGTTATGATGAGGATTTACCTAATGTATTTCATAATTACTTCCAAACCGCTTTGCCTTATGAGTTTTTATCTGATAAGTATGCACATCTATTCACCAACCATAATTTTGGAATGTTATTCAATAACAAAGGCAATTTTACGCCTGAAATTGTACTACATAATAACTTCGGAATAGGCGATTTATCAAATACTTCTAACCATCAAAATATTGCATTTAACATTAAAAAAGAACTCTTTTTGGAAACGGGTTTAGAGCTTCGAAATATTATCAAATTGAATTATTTTGACGTAGGTTATTTAGGACTTGGAGCTGGAGGATTTTATCGTTATGGCTTTCACAGCCTTCCTAATTCTGGTGATAATTTTGTTTTTAAATTTGCAGCAGGTTTTACATTTAAGTAATTAATCTCTCAAAAACTTAATATTCCTTTGTAAACCTTCAAACTTGGTTCGTTTAACAGCAGATTTTTTGAATATTTTATTGAATGTATCCTTAGTAATCTCTTCCCAATTCTTTTTTGTCATGTCTAATAATTCTGGATGCGGATTGAATAAAGGTTCGCTATGTGCTTTTGAAAAACGATTCCACGGACAAACATCTTGGCATACATCACAACCAAACATCCAATCATCAAACTGCCCTTTAAATTCTGATGGAATATTTTCCTTCAATTCAATAGTGAAATACGAAATACATTTACTGCCATCTACGACATAAGGTTCTGTAATTGCTTCTGTCGGACAAGCATCAATACAAGCTGTACATGTTCCACAATGGTCTGTTACAATATGATCGTATTCTAGGTCTAAATCAATAATTAGTTCTGCAATAAAATAAAAAGAGCCTACTTGCTGTGTAAGAAGGTTACTGTGTTTCCCAATCCATCCTAATCCTGATTTTGCTGCCCAAGCTTTATCTAAAACTGGAGCCGAATCTACAAACGCACGACCATGAACCTCTCCGATTTCATCTTGAATTGTATGTAATAAGTGCTTCAGTTTATCTTTTATCACAAAATGATAGTCAGTTCCGTAAGCGTATTTTGAGAGTTTATAGCTTTCGTTATTTTGAATTTCTGTGGGGAAATAATTCAAAAGTAAAGACACTACACTTTTAGAACCTTCAACCAATTTTGTTGGATCTAATCGCTTATCGAAGTGATTTTCCATGTAATGCATTTCTCCATTCGCATTAGACTTCAACCATTTTTCTAGTCTAGGTGCTTCTACTTCTAAAAACTCTGCTTTACTAATACCACAAGACAAAAAACCAAGGCGTTTGGCTTCATCTTTTATAAATTGGGACTGTTCTGCTTTGTTCACCCTCAAATTTAAAACATCTCAGGAATATTTTACTATGTTGAGGTCTTCTATTTATTAATTACAACCCATATCCTGTGATGATACAGTATCTGCGTTTGGAAAGCAATTTCCAGAAGGTAAACCCTCAGGAACGTAACGTTGCAAATTGCTATCATAAAGTGCATTTGCAACAAAAGCAGTAATAGCATCAATTTGAACATTATTTAAATTTAAGGGTTCAAACATACTTGGCAATTGCGTTGCAGGTACATTTTGGTTTTCAGCTACCGCATTATTTTTATAACGAATAACATCTTTGATGGTTTCAAAACTTCCGCCATGACCAAAAAATGTCACATCTTTTAAATTATACAACTGAGGTGTTTTAAATTTATAATCATCTTCGGGATTACCTGTAAATCCACCTCGACCTCTCTTTGTAAAATCATCAACTTCTGTCATAATATTATCACCTGCTAAATCATTCATACCTAAAGCATAGAATTCCATATTATTAAGTGCTGGTCCAGAATGACAAGAATAGCACTTAGCGTCACCAAAAAAGAGTAGCGCTCCTTTAGTTTCTTTTTCGTTCATAGCATTTGTATTTCCATTTAACCATTGCTGAAATGGTGCTTGATTTGGAAGTAGTGTTCTTTCGTATGCTGCAATTGCTAATCCTGCATTAAGTTTTGAATACCGTTCTGAAACATTCACATTTGGAAATGCTTCATCAAAGAGGTCTTTATATTCTGAATTGATAATGAAATCTTCATCAATCACCATTCTATGAACATCTAAACCAGCTATTGCTTGAGTTTCTACACCTTCAAAACCTAAATTATTGGTCTCAATAGGTGTGCCAATTGTCCAATTTGCTTCTGTACCTTCATTAGTACCTGTTGCTCCAAACTGACCATTCCAAAGCATTACATCTTGATAAGCAACATTAAGTGCTGTTGGTGTTCTTATTGGCTGTAAGTCTATATCTGCTTCTGGATACAGTGAATTTTTAAAGCGACCATCACCAGACGTTCCAAATCCCATTCCTCCTTCTCCTATACCTTGTAATAGTCCACTTTGAAAACCAGCTTCAGCATGATGGCAACTTGCACATGAATAAGTGTACATACCATCATCTATATTAGGATTCATTGCGATTCCTGTTTCATGGAAAAGTAATTTACCTAAAGTTACTTTTGCTTGAGTAAGTGGATTATTTACATCACTAGGAATCAAATTAAAATCTGTTGCTAACGGTTGTATTAATACCGATTTAGAACCATAAAGTTCAGCGATTCGGCTTTCCAGAATATTTTGTGACGGAATAGATTCGTAATTATCATCATCTGATGCACAAGATGCAAAAAGCGTTAGAAATGCAATAGCAAAACTATTTAAATAACGTAAATTTTTCATTTTGATGGGTTTAATAGCGACAAGAAAAGTAAATCAAAATGTAAACACACATAAATAAATTAGATTAAAAACCTATATTTTAGTTTATACAATAACAAAACAGATGAAATGTAATGTTTTAAAGACCAACTATATAGCCTATATCAGTGTCTTTCTTCAAATCTTAGAAATGCATTTTTAGGTTTTAGTGTAATTAATGGTGTAATCTCAATAATGTCAAAATTAGCATATATCTTGAATTTAGAAACAAGTTCACTAACGGCAATTATCATTTCAAATATGGCAAAATTATTACCAATGCATTTTCTTGGTCCAGCTCCAAAAGGGAAATATTGAGATGAGAATTTTCGTCCACCTTCATTAAATCGTTCAGGTAAAAAAGATTCAGGTTGTTCCCATAAATCAGGATGACGATGCATTTCATATACAGAAAAAAGCAAGTTTGAACCAGGTTCAAAATGCATACCGTTGAAATCATCTTCAGCAACATTAACGCGATCCATAAAATACGCCGGAGGATATAATCGCATGGATTCTTCAATGACTTGCTGACACACTTTAGATGCAGAAACTCGCGTTATTAAATCTGTATTACTAGCTCCTAAACTAAGCCATTCATCATAAATTTTTTCTTGCCATTCAGGATGTTTCGCCAATAACTGAAATGTAAAGGTTAATGCATTAGATGTCGTTTCATGACCAGCTGTAAAAATGATTAAGATTTCATCGATAAGTTGTTCTTCCTTCATTCCTTTTCCATCATCATACTTTGTCTCTAAAAGCATATCTAATAAGTCGTCATAACGTTTGCCTGAGTCTTTTCTGTCTTCAACTATGCCTTTTAAAATAGAACGTGCTTCTTTAGAAAAATTTAAATGTTTATTTAAAATTCCGCTTAGCTTAAACCACCAACCTAAATAAGGTTGACGTAATTCTCTAACTAGCATTTTTTGGTTAGCTTCTGTTATAAACTGAAGCCTTTCCATGTCTTTTCCTTTTGCAGCTTTTGTAAATAATGATTTCACAACAGTTTGAAATGCCAAATCATTAAGTATAGGAAAAATATCTACTGTTTTATCAGATTTAATTCTTTTAAACTCAGAAACTATGGTGTCTTGCATTCCACTTAATAAGCTTTCCAGTTGTTTTTTATGAAAAGCAGGCTGCATCATTTTGCGTTGCTTCTTCCATTTTTCTCCTTCGGAAGTTAACAAGCCTTCACCAACATATTTTACTAAGTCTTCAGTTTGAATTTTAGACTTGACGTAGTTTTTTTGATTTTTTTGAAGTACATATTGTGCAAAAGCAGTATCTCTTATAAAGAACACTTCATTTTTGAACCCAATTTTTAATCGGAATACATCACCTTTATCATTAAAATTTTGTCGATGAAAAGGCAATGGGTTCTTTAGTATCTCAAAAGAATGTTTTAAGAATCTAATTAAAGGAACTGTAGGAATGTCTTTTTTTAAATGCATTACGCTATTTCCTATAAAGGTATGATGAGATTCTGAAATTAATCTAGAATAACTTTAATATTTTTAAAATAATCCGCCTTGTGTTGGTCCTTTAATTTTACCTAAATGTTTATATGCTTGCTCAGTAACTTCTCGTCCACGTGGTGTTCGCATTATAAATCCTTGTTGTATGAGAAAAGGTTCATATACTTCTTCAATCGTTTCAGGACTTTCACTAACTGCTGTTGCAATAGTTGTAATTCCAACTGGACCACCTTTAAACTTTTCGATAATAATTTGCAGGATTTTATTATCCATTTCATCTAAACCATGAGCATCTACATTAAGTGCTTCTAATGCAAATCTTGCAATTTTAATATCGATGCTTCCGTTACCTTTAATTTGAGCAAAATCTCTAACACGACGTAATAACGCATTCGCTATTCTAGGAGTCCCTCGACTTCTTCCAGCAATTTCTACAGCAGCTTCCATTGATATAGGCACATTGAGAATAGAAGCACTTCTTTGAACTATAGTGGTTAATAATTCTGTATTGTAGTATTGTAATCGACTTTGGATCCCAAAACGAGCTCGCATTGGAGAGGTTAATAATCCTGAACGTGTTGTAGCTCCAACAAGTGTAAATGGATTTAAATTGATTTGGACTGTTCTAGCGTTTGGACCAGACTCAATCATGATATCAATTTTGTAATCTTCCATAGCAGAATACAAATACTCTTCTACTATTGGACTTAATCTATGAATTTCATCAATGAATAATACATCGCGTTCTTCAAGATTGGTTAACAAACCTGCTAAGTCGCCTGGCTTATCTAAAACAGGTCCAGAAGTCACCTTAATCCCAACACTAAGTTCACTAGCCAAAATATGAGCAAGTGTTGTTTTACCCAATCCAGGAGGTCCATGAAACAATGTGTGGTCTAATGCTTCATCTCTTTGATTAGCTGCTTGAACAAAAATTTGAAGGTTTTCTAATACTTGATCCTGACCTGTGAAATCATCAAAGGATAAGGGCCTCAATTTTTTTTCTACATCCAGTTCTTCTGGCGAAAAATTTTCGTTTGTTGGATCTAAGTTTTCGTTCATGTTTACTTCCTGCAAAAGAGGGAATCAAATTAAATTATATTTTGATTTATAAAAGTAACTGAAGTAAATTCAGCTTGAAACAAATATAATGAAAAAGACCTTTAGAGTGATTGATTCAATCTAAAGGTCTTTTAGTATTTTATGAGACTCCTGCAAAAGCAGAAATTTGTTTAATGTTGAAGTTCTTCTTCTCCTTCTTTTAAAGGTACATTTTGAGGTACAAAATCATCATCATGTCCAGGCTTACTATAGTCATAAGACCAACGGTAAACATGAGGAATTTCTCCTGGCCAGTTACCATGCATATGCTCTACAGGTGTAGTCCATTCTAATGTAGTAGATCTCCAAGGATTTTGTTCTGCTTTCTTCCCAAAGAATATACTAATAAAGAAATTGTATAAATATACTAATTGAAATGCTCCACCTACAATTGCAAACAACGTAATCACAACATTAGCATTGGTTAAATCGTCAAACAAAGGGAAATTAGAATTTGTATAATAACGTCTTGGTAAACCTGCCATACCTATAAAATGCATTGGAAAAAACACACCATAAGCACAAATTGCTGTTACCCAGAAATGTAAATAACCTAAGTTTTTATTCAACATACGACCAAACATTTTTGGGAACCAGTGATAGATTCCTGCAAACATTCCGTAAAGTGCAGATATACCCATTACTAAGTGGAAATGCGCTATTACAAAATAAGTATCGTGTACGTTAATATCTAAAGCACTATCACCTAAAATAATACCTGTTAGACCACCTGTAATAAAAGTAGAAACAAATCCTATAGAAAACAGCATTGCTGGATTCATTTGAATATTTCCTTTCCAAATCGTCGTTATCCAGTTAAAAGCTTTTACTGCTGAAGGAATAGCAATCAATAATGTTGTAAACGTAAATACAGATCCCAAGAAAGGATTCATACCTGAGATAAACATATGGTGACCCCAAACAATTGTTGACAAAAATGCAATAGCAAGTATAGACATAATCATTGCTCTATATCCAAAAATTGGTTTACGAGAATTTGAAGCCATAATTTCTGACACTAATCCCATTGCTGGTAATATCACAATATAAACTTCTGGGTGACCTAAAAACCAAAATAAATGTTCAAATAAAACTGGAGAACCACCTTGATAGTGTAATACTTCGCCTTGAATAAAAATATCAGATAAGAAGAAGGATGTACCGAAGCTTCTATCCATTATTAACAATAATGCTGCAGATAATAATACTGGAAATGATACAACACCAATAACAGCTGTTACGAAGAAAGCCCAAATTGTTAATGGCAATCTTGTCATAGACATTCCTTTAGTACGTAAGTTTATTACAGTCACTATGTAGTTTAATGATCCAAGTAATGACGAAGCAATAAAGATAGCCATTGATACTAACCATAAAGTCATACCCATACCAGAACCTCCTGAAGCCATAGGCAAAGCAGATAAAGGTGGATAGATAGTCCAACCTGCTGCAGCTGGTCCCGCTTCAACAAATAGTGAAATAATCATAATTACACTAGATAAGAAAAATAACCAGTATGATACCATATTTAAGAAACCAGAAGCCATATCACGTGCTCCAATTTGCAATGGAATTAACAAGTTACTAAACGTACCACTTAATCCAGCGGTCAAAACAAAGAATACCATGATGGTACCGTGAATTGTTACTAATGCCAAATATATATCTGCATCCATAACACCATCTGGAGCCCATTTACCAAGTAATGCTTCAAAAAGAACATTAGGTTCTTCGGGCCAAGCAATTTGCATACGGAACATTATCGACATTAAAACACCTATAACTCCCATTATAGTACCTGTAATAAGGTACTGCTTAGCAATCATTTTGTGATCTTGACTAAAAATATATTTAGTTACAAAAGTCTCTTTATGATGATGTCCGTGATCGTCGTGTGCGTGAGTATCTGCGTGTGCTGACATAATCTATTTTTGTTTTTTAATCTTTTAGTTAATTAGAGAATTCTTGAAGGTTTTTTGTTCGCTTAACCAAGCATCATATTCTTCTTGGGTTTCAACGACAATCTTCATTTGCATGTTATAATGAGATGTTCCACAAATTTTATTACATAATAATAAGTAATCAAACTCATATAATAACTCTTGTCCTTTAGCCTCAATTTCGTCTTGTCTCTCTAATCGTAGAGCATTAATATTAGCTACTTTTTCAACAATATCAGGATTTTGACGCATATCTGCAGTTGTCACACTTGGTGTAAATCCGAATTGTGTAATCATACCAGGAACACAATTCATTTGTGCTCTAAAGTGAGGCATATAAGCTGAGTGTAATACATCTTGAGAACGCATTTTAAATAAAACAGGTTTCCCAACTGGCAAATGAAGTTCAGTTGTTATCACATCATCTTGGGCGTTAGGATCTGATTCATCAACTCCTAATATGTTGGCACGATCAATATCAATTAACCTAACATTAGCCATACCTAAAGTATTATCTTCACCAGCATAACGCGCTTTCCAGTTAAATTGTTGAGCATATAATTCAATAACTATTGGATCATCACTTTCATCAACATTCATAATAGTCGTCCAAGTAAATAAGCCATAAATAATTAGACCTGCTAAAACAACTACAGGAATAAATGTCCAAATAGCCTCTAAGGTATTATTATCTGCATAAAATAATGCTTTACGTCCTTTTTCTCCTTTGTACTTATAAGCAAAGTAATGTAAAAGGAATTGTGTAAACGTTTGTACTATAAAAATGAGAACCATTGAGATTATCATTAAGTTGTCTATTTCTGATCCATGCTCTGAAGCAGCATTAGACATCAATGGCAAATCTCCTAAATACCAAAAGCTAGCAATTGTAATGACATAAATAAAGACAAGAAATGCCATCATTAAGTATCCATTAAGTGTATTGTCTTTATCGGTAGCGATTTGATCATTATGAGAACCTACTTGAGCTAAGTCAAATATTTTCACCATTTGCCATATTGCAACAGCTATGAAAAGTACTATTATAAGTGTTAAAAAAGCAGTCATTGTCGTTTGTCTTCTTTATTTAATTTTATTAATAATGGAAATGTTCACTTTCTTTTAAGAAAGGATTACGCTCTGGTGTCAATGGTGCTTTTGTTAAAGCTGTAAAGACAATAAATATGAATAATCCTGCAAAAAGAAGAATTGAACTTATTTCTGGAATTCCTATTGCCCATTGGTCACCAACTGTTGCCGGCATAATCATATTAAATATATCAATATAGTGACCACACAAAATAATGATACCAGCCATAATAACAAACCAAGGAATACGTTTATAATCGCTATTCATTAATACCAAAAATGGAAAAACAAAGTTCATCACAACCATTCCTAAAAATGGTATTTGGTAATCTTGAAAACGTGTTACAAAGTATGTTACTTCCTCTGGGATATTAGAATACCAGATTAACATAAATTGAGAGAACCATAAATAGGTCCAGAAAATACTAAATCCAAACATGAATTTAGCTAAATCATGAATATGACTATCGTTCACTTTAGGCAAATAGCCTTTAGACTTTAAGTAAATAGTAATCATTGAAATTACAGTGATACCACACACTAGCATTCCTGCAAGCACATACCACCCAAACAATGTTGAAAACCAGTGTGGATCAACACTCATAATCCAGTCCCAAGACATCATTGATTCAGTATATAAAAAGAACACTAAAAATGCTGCTGATATACGGAATATTTTTTTAAAGTTTTTGTCATCATTTGCTTTATCTTGAGCAATTGAAAATTTGCGAGAAAAATATCTGTAAAGAAACCATCCTCCAATAAATATTAAGCCTCTTAAAATGAACATCCAAACATCTAACCATCCTTTTTTGCCAGCGACTAATTTATCATAATGTTCACTTGTTGGATCTATCATATCAGGATTCATCCAAACAAAAATATTGTTATGTCCTATAAAGTGAGATAATGCTGCTATACCTAAAACAATTAAGGCTCCAGGCAACATGTATGCCGTGATACCTTCCATAACTCTTAATAGTAATGGAGACCAACCTGCTTGCGCAGCATACTGAACGGCATAAAATGCTAATACACCAAGCGCTATCATAAAGAAGAAAAAAGCTGCAACATACAATGCAGACCAAGGTCTGTTGTGCATAGCATGCATAACATGATTAACATGTTTTGTGTGTTCATCAACTTCAGCATGTTCTCCATGCACTTGTGCAACGACATGAGTGTCTTCAGCATGTGCTCCTTCAGTTTCTTGATGATTTGCTGCTTCTCCATGACCATCACCATGATGAGATTCGCTAGCCAACATTGCTTCAACTTGGGCAAAATCTTTATGAGATGAGAAAAAACCATAAGCAACTCCGATGGCTCCTAATATCATTAGGCCAATTGCAACTGATTTTAATTTACTTGAAAATGTATACATATCTATATATAATCTTTATCTATCTTATTTTTCTAAGTCTGCTTTTAACTTCAATACGTAATCAACAACTTGCCAACGCTCTTCTTCATTTAATTGATTAGCATAAGAACCCATTGCATTTTTTCCGTAGTAAATAGTGTGGTAAATACTTCCTTCAGTTATTGCTCTTCCTGCATCATCATAGCTAGGCACACCTAATATCTTCTCTCTTTTCACTAATTTACCTTGACCTTTACCATTATTACCATGGCAAATTCCACAATAAATATTGTATAGTTCTTTACCTCTTTCACTATCAACTTGTGTTGAATCTAATGAACTCTTTAAAGTTGTTTTAGCTAAAAGATAACCATCATTAGTGTTTTCAATTTCAAAAGGCATGAAATCTCCTCTTGGTATAGACCCTTCTGCTGGTAATTGTGCTTCAACTCCTCCAGGAAAAGCATCAGACTCAGCATAAGCTTCATAACCAACGGGCTCATACATATTTGGCATAAACTGGTAATTTGGTCTTGTATCTTTCTTACATGAAAGAATACTTACAAATACCATTAATAGTACTATTATTTTAAATAAGCTTTTCATCTGAATAAATTAGTGCTCTTTATCAATTAAATTAACTTCTACTGCTCCAGTTTCTTTTAATAACTCTGACAATTCGTTTTCGTTACCATGAACTGCAATTTCCATAAGAAAATGATCATCAGTAGTTCTAGGGTCTGGGTTTTCAGCTTTTTTAAAGGGCCACATTCTACTTCTTAGATAAAATGTAATGACCATTAAGTGAGCTGCAAAAAATACAGTCAACTCAAACATAATAGGTACAAAAGCTGGCATATTTTCTATATAGCTAAAGCTAGGCTTTCCACCTATATTTTGTGGCCAATCTTCAATCATGATAAAATTCATCATCACAATTGCAACAGTTAAACCAACACATCCATACATAAATGATGCAATTGCTATACGAGTTGGTGCTAATCCCATTGCCTTGTCTAGTCCGTGAACTGGAAAAGGTGTGTAAATTTCTTCAATGTGATGTCTTTCTGCCTTGACTTTCTTGACAGCATTCATTAAGACGTCATCATCTGTATAAATAGCGTGAATTACTTTTGAAGCTTCCATGTACTATTTTTAGTTTATTAATTTTTTAGCTTGTCCAGACCAATCATCACGCTCTGCTCTTCCTGGAAAAGAACCTGTAATAGAATCTAGCAAGTCATACTCTCTTTTTGTCATTTTGCTCACCTGAAGGAATGTATAAATACCAATACTATTTAATACTTCTTCCATTTTAGGACCGATACCATTCACTTGTTTCAAGTCATCTGCTGTTTGTGAAGCAGCATCAAAAGTACCAATTGAACCTAATAAGTCTGTTACTTTAGCAGAATTATCTACAGTAGGTTTAGCCGACTCCGACTTTACTACAACTGCTTTACCTGAAGTTCTTTTATCAGATCCCGTTCCTACTAAACTATCTCCTCTCTCTCTGATATTTTTATAACGTTCTCCTGAAGATTTCAAAATCGTTTTTACTTCTGCTTGAGCAATTACTGGGAAAGTTCTAGCATACAATAAGAATAATACGAAGAAGAAACCAATAGTTCCAATAAAAATTCCAATATCAACAAATGTTGGTGAGAACATGGTCCAAGATGATGGTAAATAATCCCTATGTAGTGATGTTACGATAATAACGAAACGTTCAAACCACATTCCTACATTTACTACAATTGAAATAAAGAATGAGAACATGATACTAGTACGTAATTTTTTAAACCACATAAATTGGGGTGAGAATACGTTACACGACATCATCATCCAATATGCCCAAGCATAAGGTCCTGTTGCTCTGTTTAAGAATGCATATTGTTCATACTCAACTCCAGAATACCAAGCAATAAATAATTCAGTTATATACGCCACACCAACAATAGAACCTGTAATCATAATTACTATGTTCATCAATTCGATGTGCTGAACTGTAATATAATCTTCAAGGTTACATACTTTTCTCATAATAATAAGAAGTGTGTTAACCATGGCAAAACCAGAGAATACGGCTCCAGCAACGAAGTACGGAGGAAAAATAGTAGTATGCCAACCAGGAATTACTGAGGTTGCAAAATCAAAAGATACAATCGTGTGTACAGAAAGTACTAAAGGTGTTGCCAAACCAGCTAATACTAAAGATACTTCTTCAAAACGTTGCCAATCTTTTGCTCTACCAGACCATCCAAAACTCAATAATGAATAGATTTTCTTTTGAAATGGTTTAATTGCACGATCACGCAACATAGCGAAATCAGGAAGTAAACCTGTCCACCAAAACACCAATGATACTGATAAATATGTTGAAATTGCAAATACATCCCAAAGTAAAGGTGAATTAAAGTTTACCCATAACGATCCGAATTGATTTGGAATTGGTAATACCCAATATCCTAACCAAGGACGCCCCATGTGAATGATTGGGAATAATCCAGCTTGTACAACTGAGAAAATTGTCATTGCTTCAGCAGAACGGTTAATTGCCATTCTCCATTTTTGACGGAAAAGTAGTAGTACAGCAGAAATAAGTGTTCCTGCGTGACCAATACCAACCCACCAAACGAAGTTAGTAATATCCCAAGCCCAACCAACGGTTTTGTTTAAACCCCAAGTTCCGATACCTGTGGAAATTGTATAGATAATACAACCTAATCCCCAAAGGAAAGCGATAAGTGCTATTGAAAATACAATCCACCAAGATTTGTTTGCTTTTCCTTCAACTGGAGCTGCCACATCTATCGATACATCGTGATATGATTTTTCTCCCGTAACTAAGGGTCTTCTAATAGGTGCTTCGTAATGAGACGCCATAATCTATTATAATTGTTTCTTAATTAATTTTTATGCTTCTGTTGTATTTCTCACTTTAGTATGGTACTGCACATTAGGCTTAGTACCAACACTTTCTAATAAGTGATACATACGATCATCTTTTAAAAGTTTTGCAACTTCACTGTCTTTATCATTGATGTCACCAAATACCATTGCACCACTGCTACAAGCTGCAGAACAAGCTGTTTGGAATTCTCCATCTTTAATTTCACGTCCATCACGTTTTGCATCAAGAATTGTTTTCTGTGTCTTTTGAATACACATAGAACATTTTTCCATAACTCCACGAGAACGAACAACAACATCTGGATTTAATACCATACGACCTAAATCGTCATTCATATAATAATCAAACTCATCATTTTGAGCGTACAAGAACCAGTTGAAACGTCTTACTTTGTAAGGACAGTTGTTTGCACAATAACGTGTTCCTACACAACGGTTGTATGCCATATGATTCTGACCTTGACGACCATGTGAAGTTGCTGCTACTGGACAAACTGTTTCACAAGGTGCGTGATTACAGTGTTGACACATTACTGGTTGGAAAGCTACTTGTGGATTATCAGCAGGATGTTCCATTTCTCCAAATCCACCTAAAGATCCTTTTTCTCCCCAAAGTCCAGAGAATTCTTCTTTCTTAGTATCATCTTCACTAAACGTATCTTCTGAAGAATAGTATCTATCAATACGTAACCAGTGCATATCACGACTACGTCTAATTTCTTCTTTACCAACCACAGGAACATTATTTTCAGCGTGACATGCAATCACACATGCTCCACATCCTGTACATGAATTTAAATCAATAGATAAGTTGAAATGATGACCAATAGAACGATCAAACTCATCCCATAAATCAACTTCAGGAGATGTTACTTCAACTTCTTCATGATTTAAAGATACTGTTGGTACTTTATTCCAAACATTTCTATCTTTTGTGTTGAAGATCTCTAAAGTTGTTTCCTTTATAATATCTCCGCGCCCCATTAATGTGTTTTGCAACTGAACACATGCAAACTCATGCATTCCTGATGCTTTACTAATAGATACGCTTTGCGCGTTATTAAAATTCTGGTATAACGGATAAGCATTAACACCAGTTTTCATTTCGTCTTTTAAACCTGCAGTTCTTCCAAACCCTAAAGACAATCCTAAAGATCCTTTAGCTTGTCCTGGTTGAATAATTACAGGCACATTTTTAACAGTAACACCATTTACAGTCAAATCTGCATAACTACCATTTAAACCTCCCGTTGCTTCATGCTCATTAATTAAGTCTAATGATTTTGCATCAGCTGCAGAAACAGTTACATAGTTATCCCAAGATGTTCTTGTAATAGGATCAGGGAATTCTTGTAACCATGGATTATTAGCTTGCTGACCATCTCCCATTCCTGTTTTAGTATAGAGCTGTAACTCCATTCCTTCAGACTTAGCAGAAGACGCTAAAGCTCTAGCGGCATTTCCTACATTGATTGCAGCAATACCTGAAGCAGAATTAGAACCTCCTGTTGTTGTGGTTGAAGATGAAGTCGAAGTTGTATACTCATCTTTATCTTCATCTTTAATTCCAACTCCTACAGCAACATCATGAATTATACCACCTACAAAAGTTCTATCTTTTTTATCCTTTAATTCTTTTGACGTCTCTATAGTTGTAATAGAAGATCCTGCTGGACTACTTCCAAACATTCCTGGAACGTAAACACCATCTTGAACTGCTTTATTGAAAGATGTTCCAGATAAAATTGAAGTTCCCCAAGCATCTTTAATATACTCACGATACGTCATATCGTTTCCAGTCCACTTTAATAATGCCTCTTGAAATTGACGTGTATCAAATAATGGCCGAATTGTTGGT
>Ga0209344_10000721_pt1 | contig 51800 bp, 43 predicted proteins | sample Cruoilmetagenom6_FD_187293 | JGI IMG/M metagenome (GOLD analysis project Ga0209344, IMG submission 187293) | Oil polluted marine microbial communities from Coal Oil Point, Santa Barbara, California, USA - Santa Barbara Oil Seep Sample 6 (SPAdes)... | ecosystem: Environmental > Aquatic > Marine... | reverse complement strand
ACTTTTGATGAGCTAATAACAAAAGTGAACCAAAAGGATGTTGAAAATAAAAAGAAACATTTTAAAGCCGTAAACACCGAACTTGAAGATCGTGGAAGAAAGCTTATAGATAAAATAAACGCGTTATAAGATTGTATCAACTTCTTTGCGCTTCACAATAAAAGACTCCAATTCCTTACCGTATTTGGAGTCTTTTATTTTTGGAGCCAATGAATTGTAAACCGTATCCAAATATTTCACATTAGAGTTATAAGCCTCGCTCAATATTAAATAGGGGGCCACTTCGTAATCTTTATGGTTTAATGCGAAATTGATTGTAGTTAAATATTTACTTGAAATTAGCGCTTGTTGTTTTCGATTTAAATCCCTTTCCGAAGAATCGTTGTTTTTCTTTCCTTGTTTGAAACGCTGCTCAATATATTCAAGATTTCTGGCCACGTAGCGCTGTTTTAGTTTGTCGTATTCCTTTAAAATACTATCATTTTCTGAACCTTTTACAACTGCGGCACTTCCGAAATGCTCCAATTTAGTTGTAATGTTTAGATCTCCCTTTTCTGCGAAAAAAGTGATTCGATCATCACGTAGTGTTCCATCTTTCAGCCTAACGTATAAGTAATAAATTTCGGGGCTTTCAATTTTTTCTGAAAAGGAAAAATCAGAAGTTCCATCAACAATTACCGAATCTACCGTCACCAATATGGTATCCTCAAATTTCTGAAGTAATAAAGTTCCTTTTTTCAGACCTTTCACAGAACCGGTAAGATTCATTTTTTCCCTATCGGAAGAACAACCAATTACGGTTAAAAATACAATTGCAATTAAAAGGAAATGGCGCATTTTATTATTTTAAAATCAAAATTTACACTGAAAACAGCTTCGGTTTACGAAGCTGCAAAGATGAATATTTTTTTTAGATTTTTATACGCCCGAAGCCAATTGCATCATCACTGTACACAAAATTGCGGCTACCGTACCAATGGCATAACCAAATACTGCCAAAAGAACACCGACGGTGGCCAATGAAGGATGAAATGCAGAAGCCACAATAGGCGCAGATGCTGCCCCACCAACGTTTGCCTGACTTCCCACAGCTAAAAAGAAATAGGGCGCACGAATCATTTTTGCTACCAAAATCATTATTCCTGCGTGTACGGCCATCCAAACAAGGCCTATCACAATTAGCCATAGATTATCAAAAATCAGGGTTAAATCCATTTTCATCCCAATACTCGCTACCAAAATGTAAATAAAAACACTTCCAAACTTGCTCGCTCCGGCACCTTCATAAGTTTTTGCCTTTGTAAAGGAAAGCAACACGCCTATAATTGTGGTAATGGTTATCATCCAAAAGAAACTGGAATCAAGAAATGTAAATATGTTTCGAGTTATTCCGCGAGGAATACCATCTACTACCGAAGTGAAAAAGGCACTTAAATAATCAGCTCCAAAATGCGCAAAACTCACCGTTCCAAATGCAATTGCAGCAAGAATCATTAAATCCGTCAATGTAGGGTTTCTATCTACTTTTTTTGCATAGTCAGAAACTTTTTCTTTCAGGTTTTCAATAGCGGTAGTATCAGCCTTTAACCATTTATCAATTTTTGCAGATTTCCCAATTCCAAAGAGAATTATAGCCATCCAAATGTTTGCTACTACAATATCTACAAATACCATCCCGCCGTACAGTTTTTGGTTGTAACCGTAAATTTCGAGCATTGCGGTTTGGTTGGCACCTCCGCCAATCCAACTTCCTGCCAATGTTGACAAGCCGCGCCATACAGCATCGGCACCTTCGCCGCCCACTGCCTCAGGGTGAATACTACCCACAATTAACACGGCCAATGGGCCGCCAATTACAATTCCAACTGTTCCTGCAAAAAACATTATAAGAGCTTTAGGCCCCAAGTTGAGCACGCCCTTTAAATCTATGCTCAATGTCATCAATACCAATGCGGCAGGCAATAAATAACGACTGGACATATAGTATAAACTTGTACTTCCGGCAGATGCTTCACCAGTTTCTGAGACTGAAATCCATTCTGGGGAAATTACTCCTGCCGTAGTCAACAGTGCAGGAAGAAAATAGGCCATAAAAAGCGCGGGTACCACACCGTAGAATTTTTTCCAAAAACCTTCTTCTTTTGATGAAGTATAAAAAATGAAGCCAAGGGCTATCATTAAGATTCCAAAAACTATGGTATCATTGGTAAAAAGGGGAGTGGTGTCCTTAATTATTTCGACGGTTGTATCCTGCATTTTTGTTGGTTTTGCTGCAAAATACAATTATTTTTTAATTTGAATTATTTTTTGATGAAATCACTAATAATAGTAATCAATTTTGGTACAACCGGTAGATTGTAAATGTTGTATGACTTGCTATTTTCCAAATCATTGCCCTCAATTTCCTTAAAAACGTGGTTCATGTTTGGAATAATTTCATACGCTGCATCTGGTTTTGCGCTTCTTAATATTTCTGCTTCCGATATGTTTACCTGGGTGTCTTTGTCGCCATTAATTATTAAAACGGGCATATTGAGTTTTGCAATTTCAACTTTTGGGTTGTACTGCATCCAAGTGAAGACAAAAGGTTGAATTTCCTTTCTGAAAATGGAAGCCAAACCAGGACTATAGTTCAAGGCAATCCCATTTGCTCTTAAGTCGTCAAAAGAGTCACGGGCATTCTCCATAAGTCCAGGTGCTTGTTTGCTTAGCTGGTCTATGATAACATCGTCAATTTCCTGTCCAGCACCGGCAATGGAAATAAAACCATCGGCGCCATTTTGGGCGGCAATCATTCCAACCAATGAACCTTGGCTATGGCCAATTATATAAATTTCAGAAAAACGATCATCCTTCTTAAAATAGTTGAGAATTGCAACCGCATCCTCAATAAAATCATCAAAACGAATATTCTTTTCATTTATAGAATTAAGTTTCATTTGCTTTACAATCCGTTTGTCATACCTAAAGGAAGCGATATTATTATTATACAGGCCTTCCGCTAGAAATCTTAAGGAATTGTTTACCATCATTTGTTGGTTTCCGTTCCTATCAGTTGGGCCACTTCCACCAATAAGTATCGCCAATGGTGGTTTTTCGGTAGTGGAGGGCACCATCAATGTGCCGTCAATAAGTGGAGTAATACTTAAATCTTCCGAAGTAAAGGTTTGTTTTTGTGCGGAAGCCATTCCGAAGAAAAATAGAAAAGCTATAAGAATATTTTTCATTGAGTGCCGTGTTATAATTGGAGTTGCGGATGTTATGATTAAACAATCAAATTGGGTTTATATTGCTTTCTACACATAATATGAATATTCTAAGATTGTATAAATGTAACTAATTGGATGGTGTTTGCGATTAATTGTAGAATTTAAAAGTTTTAAACCAGTATTGAAAGTAGGGGTGTTATCTTTGCCGAAATTGACGTCTGATTCCAAATAACATTAAAAATGAAAAAAATCTTTGTTTCCCTATTGGTATGCCTGTTTTCAGTCAGTATTAACGCTGCTGAAGATTGGGGCAAAATAGGCCATAGAGTGGTTGGGGAAATTGCCGAAAAGTATTTGAGCCGAAAGGCAGAAAACGAAATTTTTAAATTGTTGAATGGTCATTCCCTGGCTTTTGTGGCAAATTATGGCGACGATATTAAAAGTGACCGACAGTATGATAGCTACGGCCCATGGCATTATGTAAATTTTCCATTTGGCGAAAAATATGAAAACTATCCCCACAGTGAAAAAGGTGACATAATACAAGGTATTGAAAAATGTATTTCCGTTTTAAAAAATGAAAAAAGCACAACGGAAGAAAAAGCATTCCATTTAAAAATGTTGGTTCATTTTATGGGCGATCTTCATCAACCGCTCCATATTGGTTTAGCCGAAGATAAGGGAGGTAATGATTTTCAGGTGCGGTGGTTTAGCGATGGCTCGAATTTACATACGGTTTGGGATTCCAAAATGATAGATTTTTACGATATGTCTTATACCGAGCTTGCCGGAAATACCGATGTACTCTCAAAACATCAGGTAGAGGCAATAAAAAAAGGATCGGTGCTGGATTGGATGTACGAAAGCCGTGTTTTATGTGAAAACATTTATAATAACACTGAAATAGGAGAAAAGCTTGGGTATAAATATATGTATGATTATATGGATACTCTGCGCTTCCAGCTTCAAAAGGGCGGAATTAGATTGGCGAAGGTTTTAAATGAAATTTTCAGCTAAATATTATTATGAAATTTCTTCAATTAGGTATATAAATAAGCCCAATACATTAAAGCAAATTGTAACGGAATCCTGAAAATGAGTAGCCATTTAGGGAGTTTCATTGCGGCTTTTTTGTCTTGGAGCATATAGATATGTACTGGTATAAAAACAATAAGCATTATAATTATTCCCCAGGCCGCTTCTTGTTGGGTGTTTTTATTTAATATCATAAAACCCAAAATCATTTCCGCGACGCCACTTAGCACAACCATTGTATTGTGTGCAGGGATGTATGGAGGCATTAGCCGCTCATATAATTTTGGGTTTCGAAAGTGATTCATTCCTGCAATCACGTAAAGTACTCCCATTAAATATTGGTGCCAGGGTAACATAAAAATTGATTTTTAGATTTTAAAAGTACTCTTTTTGAGTATTCTATTGCGCTAGAATGTTTCAAAATATAAAAGCCTCCTTATGTTTCCATAAGAAGGCTTTCATTTTTAATTGTTTATATAAAAATTACTCTTTTATCAAGCGCTTCACAGTGCTTGCGTTGTCACCAATTATCTGTACCATGTAAACACCAGCGGCAAGCGACGATACATCCACCGTCTTTTGGCTCTGCATTGTGCGAAGATCCGTCTGGTTCACAAGTTTTCCATTTATGTCATAGATCATCATCTTCTCTAGAGAGATGTTGGTCTTGTTCACAAGGTTCACAACGTTGCTCGCCGGGTTTGGATATAGTGCCAGGCCAGCATCAAGTGAGTTCTCGTCCACACCCACAACGGTATCTACTATAAGCTCGAAGTCACAGGTAGAGGTGTTTCCATACTCATCGGTAGCCGTCATCGTGATGGTATAAGTTCCATCAGGAAGTGAGGTTCCCGGAGCGGGATCTTGGGTGGTGTCGGTCACTGGATCCGTACAGTTGTCGTCCGCGGTGGCCTCGCCATTCGCGAAATAATCCGGTACAATATAGAACAGGTTCCCGGCTCCCGGATCAACTGTCTGGTCTGCAGGGCAGGTAAGCTCTGGTCCAAGGTTGTCCACAACGGTAATTACCGAGGTGCAGGCAGCAATGTTTCCACTGGCGTCGCTAGCGAAAACGGTTACCGTGATAGGCGTTCCTATGTCCGCACAACTAACTGTTGGCACGTCCACCGCAAGTACCGTGATGCCACAGGCATCAAAGGACAATGGGCCTCCAGGTATCTCAACGAAGAAGGCGTCACCATCAGAGTTGGTAAGGGTAAGGTTCCAGTTGGCTGGATCGAACTGGCCTTCAAAACCTGGCATAAAGTTGCTGATAACAGTTTCATTGTTTCCAAGTAAGTTATCATCGGTCTGAGAGCGGAATCCGAATACATCACCGGGTGCCACAGCTATTGACTCACTACCAGATTGGTTGCCCAATCCTGGATCGGTAAGATGGGTATAGGTACCGTTCAACAAATATCCGAAGCTATCAAAGCCTGGACTATCATTAGAAGTATAATCCCAATCAAAAGTTACGGTAGCTGCTTCGGTCACGTTCACTGTGAAATCAGTAAACCCTTCTGAAGCGGAGGCGTTATCGCTTCCAATAACCATTACTTCATAGGTTGTCGGCATAGTGGCCAACAATGCCATTGGGTCAACAGTTGCTGTTCCGTCAGGGCCAAGTTCAATAGTGGCGTCCTGGCATACAAGTACCGGTGCGGTATTGTCAATCACGTTAACAACGGCTGTACAAGTAGCGATATTTCCACTGTCATCAGTAACCATTATATCAATAAGGTTTTCACCTAAGTTAGAACAGTCAAAATCAATAACCGACATAGGTGCACTTCCTACAGTATAGTGTATGTCACCATTAAAGATACGCGGTGTAAATTCTCCACCTGCAAAAGGTACATTGGCGGCCGATCCCAAATTCAATGTTACATCTGCATTTGAGTAGCTAAGCTGTCCCGGTGCAGGATCTGATCCCGTACCAGAATATGCGTGTGCGTGAGTCGCGTCAAGCACTAGGGCCATCCCGTAGGTGGTGTTCGCTGTTAATGTCAAAGGAGCGTCAAGAACGGCATTTGAAGGCATATCAACCCCGGCACCTGTACCAGAGGCATTGATAGGAGTTCCCCATGGGGCTGCACTTCCCGTGTTGCCCACATAAGTGCCTTCCAAAGTGTACACGTCCATTGTGAATGGACCTACGTCTGAAGTGTTGATGTCGATATCAGAGATTACGATATCGTTAGCGCCAACGGCAATATCAAAATAAACAACTCCACCTGAATTACCTCCATTGTTGGAATTGAATAGAGTCTGGATATTACCAGGAACTGGAGTTACACCAGCCGTTGTAACCGTATAGCCACAAGCCTCATCAACACCGGCTACAAGGGCGCTTGCATTTACGCTCGCCACACCGTTTGCGTCAAGGAAAACGTCAAGTCCACTACCAGCAGAAGCTTCGTAACTTAATAGGAAATTGTCAATACCAGCTCCCCAAGCCCAGTCACCTTCGTCATCGTAGGTGAAACGTACTTGAAATGCAGGGTTGGCAAATGAAGAAACATCAATATCACCAGTATTTATTGGTTCAACGTCCATATCATCAATAAACAATACTTGTTGCCAAGCAGAACCGTCCCAAACCTCAGCTTCTAATGAACCTGAGCCTATGAAATCTTGAATTGCATATTCAAATGAAAGTTGTGCATTGCTAGCTCCGGTAAGGTCATAAGCTGGAGATAGCAATCTTACAAGATTTACTTGACCGCTACCAGCTGCGTCATCATCAAAGATTGCTGCATTGGTTGCGAAGTTAGGACCTAACGGCATAGCGTTTGAACCAAAAGTCCAATCTGCACTTCCAGCTTCAATTACTGTTGACCAACCCGCTGGTACAGATGCACCTTCAAAGTCTTCAGACTCTGTGAAAGTACCAAAACCACCTATACAGGTAATAACTGGCGCAGTAGTGTCTTCAATAGTTACAGTAGAAGTACAGGTTGAAATATTACCCGCAGTATCGGTAACAGTCATAGTAACTGTATTTGCACCTATCATTGAGCAATCAAATGAAGTTATATCAAGGGTCATAGAAGCAATTCCACAGTTATCTGTAGAGCCATTGTCCACGTCCGCAGCGGTAATGTTTGTAATTCCGGTTACCGGATCAACCTCAAGGGTTAGGTCTTGACAAACTGCTACAGGTACTTCATTGTCAATTACAGTAACGTTGAAGTTACAAGTAGAAGTGTTGCCATCGCTATCAGTTACAGAAAGTGTAACATTTGTAACACCCACTGGGAATGTACTTCCGCTTGGGTGAGTAGATACGATATCTCCAGTAATAATACCATCTTCGGTATCAATTGCAAGAGCAGAATAATTACCTACAGCCCCACAGGTACCTGCTGCATTATTTGCAACAATGTCGCCTGGACACACAATAACTGGTGGGTCACCAATTACATTGGTTACATTTACCGTATAGTCTTCTACCTCGCCGAATGTAGCCGCTCTACAAGGGTCTGGAGTTGGATTATCCCAATCAACCATTACGCGCATACGTGTATTACCTAAAGTAGCACCTCCAGGAACAGTAATGTTCATGGTGTGTGGTCCAGCACTAGCTGTACTGGTTGCTAATGTATAAACTTCACCAGCATCGTTTAAAACATCATTTTGGTTCCAGTCAATAAATGCGTATACATAATCATTAGCATCAGGATCGATTGATACTGATATAGTATTCGTACCACCTGGGTTTACCGTAGCAACCAAAGCAGTATAATCATTACTGGGACCACTACCTGTCGTAGTATTATTTATCCCAGCATAATTTACATTAGTAACAAATTCCCAAGTTTGATTTGAAAACGTACTAGTGCAGTACTGTGCATTGACCTGCCAACTAAAAGTGGTAAGAATCAATGCCGATAAAATTAAAAATGTAATTTTCCTCATAAAATTGATAATTTAAGTTAAAAGTTAAAAAGTCGTTAAAAATAATATTTATTGTAATAAACGCCAAATAATATTGGAGTAGATATTTTAAAATTAACAACTAATTTTTCAAACTTAAAAAAATATCACTTTTACTAGACTTTTAAGCTACTGTCTATAAGTTTTTTACCTCTTTAATAATATAAATTTCTTTTGAATATATTTTTTTGAAAAAATTTAAAAATCCCTCATTTTAGAAAAAAGGACGATACTGCTCCACTCTAAAGTCCAGAGTGGTTTTATCGGGAAAATCTTCTTTCATTTTTTTATAAGCTGCAAGGCTTCCCACTGCTCTGTTTGCCGCGCCAGATGGTGCTATCAGTGAGATTGTCTTTACAACACGTTTGCTATTGGGCATAGGGAATGTATGGATTCTAGGCACCTGATTTGAAATCAATTTCAACGAAATGTCATATTCCTTCAAATTTCTTCGGAAGAAGTATTCCGGGCCATTTTTGCTATTGCCCCCAGTAAAAAGCAATGTATCTATTTTAGGATTCTTCTGAAGTATTGCAATTAGATCCCGCAATTCTACCTCAAGCATTCCAATATCTGAGGCATCTACTTTTTCACGTTTAGCGGAAGCCACCATATCACAAATTCCAATGCCCCGCCGTTTTAAAAACATTTCACGCTGAGCAATGGCCTCTGCCGTTGTTTCAAATTTTAAGTTTAGTCCGAATATCTTATCCAGAATTAGCCACAACTGTCCATCCCTACTGCCGTAACAGAAATCCACATCGCCTTCTTTCAATTCGCCCGAAGTAAAACGCGGCGGCGGAAGTGTACCCACAATAAGCTTGGTAGCATTTTCAGGAATAAACGGTGAATATGGATGGATGTGGTGAAACAAATTAGGACAGTTGGATTGTTAGACTTTTGGATAATTAGATTTTATATTACCGAATAAAAACCGGCTCATTCTCCTTCTCGGTATATTCTTCGCTAAAACTATATCCATCATAATCAAACCCTTTTAATTCTTCTAAGGTTTTTACATTTTCATCAATGGCAAAACGGCTCATACTACCACGCGCTTTCTTGGCGAAGAAGGAAATTATTTTAAGCTCTCCATTTTTTAAATCCTTGAAAACAGGCGAAATAACAGGCCCTTTCAGCTTCTTTTCATCAATAGCCTTAAAATATTCCACACTGGCAAGGTTTAGAAAAAGCTCATCATTTTCCAATTCTTCATTTAATGTTTCGGTGAGGGTTTTTTTCCAGAAGGCATACAAATCCTTTTTTCGGTTTACCGTCAGTTTAGTCCCCATTTCAAGACGATAGGGCTGGATTAAATCCAACGGACGCAATATTCCATACATTCCCGAAAGGATCCGCAAGGAGTCCTGCAATAAATCCAACTTATCCGAAGAAATGGTATACGCGTCCAACCCCGTGTAAACATCGCCTGCAAAGGCATAAACTGCGGGGCGTGCATTTTGTTTTGTAAAAGGAATCTCGAATTCTTTATAGCGCTGGTAGTTAAGCTCCGCCAGCTTATCGCTTATGTCCATCAACTGGCCGATTGCCTTTTTGCTTTTGCCCTCCAGTTTTTTGTTTATAAGTTCGGCTGCTTCCAGAAATTTAGGTTGGGTGGAGCGGGTGGTGGGAAGTTTGGATTCAAAATCGAGCGTTTTGGCTGGGGAAATTACTATTTTCATTCAATTCTTTTTCTTCAAAAATAAAGAAAACTATTTGGATTAGTAAGTTCCTATATTTGATTTTGTCCTTCGCATTTTCAATCAATTCTTCTTCCTTGGGTAGTAAAACTCAATCCTTGCGAACCGCGAAGCGAAGTCATAACCGCTTCAAAAAGTGGCTCGGGCGTTGTGGCCATTGACGTCCATTCAAAAATAAAATTGGCGCCGCTTCCACCGTGCTCATCCGTTTCGTCTATAACGATTTCAACGGTTTCCATCGGTTTTAAAAAAATGGGTTTCTTAAAATAATGGCGAATAAGCCGGCCATTTGTATTGTAATAATCTGCTTTTGAAATATATATTGTATCTGTTTCGCTCACGTTTCTGAGGCTAACCATGGCCGTGAGGTTTTGCGATTTTTCCAGGGAAAAGCTATAAATGTGCGAATAAATACTCAAATAGGTTTTCCCCGTTTGCAAAGAATCCCTCGTGGGAATTTCCCCGTAATGGTCCTCCCAATGGTTTGGATTGTAAGAGCTTATTTCCTTCTCATTTTCACAACCCATCAACATTCCAAAAAGAAATAGAACTACCGTAGCTTGCGTTATTTTAAAGGAAAAATCCATTGATTACTTTTTTACAAAGCTATACTGCACACCTTAATATATTATTGTGTATTCTTTTAAATCGTTTTCAAAGTTAACTGAAAACTTCTCCACTTAAAATAATTTGATTGCTTTTGCATCACTTTTTGTAGCTTCACATTTTATAATTCCAAATATATTTAGTTGAAAACAGCCTATTTCCCTATTTATACCCAAGTAAGTAAAACGCCCATTACGATTGTTGAAAAATTGCGTGAGGAAGTTTTTGCGCATCCTTTTTTTAATGATGCAGTTCCACTTGTTCGCGCTAAAAATTCCTTTCGGAAAGAACTCGATTTCAATACCGAAACTATTTCTGAAAATATAGCTTTACTAACGCTGGCAGGTTTTATTTTCCACACTTCACATTGCGGTTCAACGCTGCTGGCAAATATGTTTGGAGCGTCAAAAAAGACACGGGTTGTTTCTGAAACTGAAGCCATAAACGGGTTGCTCCTTTCTGCAGTGTTTTACAATTTGGACGAAAAAGAACTTTTGAAAAACCTTAAAGCAATAATTGAAGCCTATTTGCAGCCATTGGACAAAGCGGAGCAAGTGGTCTTCAAACTTACATCCTGGAATATATTTTTTATTGAACTTTTCCAAAAAGCTTATCCCGAAGTTCCGTGGCTATTTATTGGGCGAAATACGGGAGATGTTGTAAATAGTCTTTTAAAATCTGGGCGTGGTTTTGTGGAATGGTTTTATCACCCAACAGATTTGCTTCGGAAATATTTTTTGGGCGAAAAAATGAAGCAGCAATCATTGGAAAAATATCTGTTTGAAATGGTTGAGGCACATAAAAGTACTGCTGAAAAATTCCGTTCCGAAAAAAATTTATTTGTGGAATATCCTTCCTTCATAAATGAATTTGAAAGTGCACTTCTTCCCCATTTCAACTTAAAATACAATTCAAAAGAACTGCAAGCAGCTCAAGAAATAAAAAAATATGACGCCAAGAATTTTCAGAATAAAACTATTTTTGCCAAGGAATGAAAGACGATAAAATAGAACTTCGCACGGTAAACGTTACGCGTTACATAACTCCGCTGAGGGAAGGAGGCTCGTTGCCTGCATTGGCAGAAGCGGATGACGATTTTAAATATGTGTTAAAATTTCGCGGCGCGGGCCACGGCGTAAAAGCATTGATTGCCGAATTGCTGGGTGGTGAAATTGCAAGAACCCTAGGCTTAAAAGTTCCCGAATTAGTCTTTGCAAATCTCGACGAAGCTTTTGGCCGTAGTGAAGGCGACGAGGAAATTCAGGATCTTTTGAAAGGCAGCAAAGGCCTCAATCTCGCTCTCCATTTTCTTTCGGGAGCGCTTACTTTTGATCCAGTGGTAACGCAAGTTGATGAAAATTTGGCTTCAAAAATTGTTTGGTTTGATGCCTACACCACAAATATTGACCGTACCGTGAAAAATACCAATATGCTCATTTGGCACAAGGAACTTTGGCTCATTGACCACGGTGCCACTTTTTATTTTCACCATTCCTGGGACAATTGGCAGAAAGTTGCTTTAAGCACATTTACCTATATTAAAGATCACGTTTTGTTGCCCCAGGCTTCATTGGTTAAAGAAATAAATGACGAAATGATAGCGCTATTGCCCGATGCAAAACTTCGGGAAATAACCAATCTTATCCCTTCCGATTGGCTGAACTGGGAAGGTTCAGAGATGAAGGCCGAGGAAATAAGGGAAGTATATTTTCAATTTTTGGTACAGCGCAGAAATAATGCAAATAATTTTGTAAAACAGATTCAGGATGCTCGGGAAATACTTGTATGAATATGCCGTAATACGTTTGGTACCTCGCGTGGAGCGCGAGGAATTCCTTAATGTGGGTATTATTCTTTTTAGCAAGGAAGCAAAATACCTGAACTGTAAATACCAAATAGACGCTGAAAAACTAAAGCTTTTCGACTGCGAATTAGAAGAAATGGATTTTGAAAAGAACCTCAGCGCTTTTAAAAAAATATGTTCAGGCTCAAAAGATGGCGGTGCCGTGGCCCAATGGGAAGTTCCCGATCGTTTTCGATGGCTTACTGCACAGCGCAGCGCTTCGTTTCAAACTTCACGCCCCCATAATGGATTTAGCGACAATTTGGATGCTACTTTGGAAAGGCTCTTTGCGGAATTGGTTTTATAAAACCTTCGCCGCTAAATATCTTTGAACTTCGTAAATATCGATGCTCTTATTAAATCTTTTGCTTACCGTTGGCAAATCTTCACTGCTAATCCAGATTTTAAGCTCGGCATCCAAATCAAAAGTACCTGCAGTTTCAAGTGAAAATCTTGAAATATGTTTATAGGGAAGACATTTATATTCCGCCTTGCTGCCCGTCAATCCTTGAACGTCGATTAAAATCAATCGCTTGTTGGTAAACATAAACACATCGCGAAAAAGCGAAAACCCAAGTTCCACAACTTCACCCTCAATTAAAAGACGCCCGTACTTTTCATTTAATTTTTCTGCGGAAACTTCGCTTGCATTTCCTAATATTTTATTGAATAAACTCATCTTTTTGGATTATTGGATTGTTGGATTACTGGATTTTCGGGGTAGAATACTATTCTTGAATTTTTATTATTTCACCCTGATAACTTATTACTGCGCGGTCGCTACTGCTAATGCTAAGGTTGGCAAAACCGGAATCTCCAACGGTAATTGAAATAAAATATGTGTCGGCTTTACCATTAACCGTGGCATTCACCTCAAAGTTTTTTTCGTTTTTGTTTATGGTGAAATTTTCAGGTTTTCCCTTAAAACGCATTCCTCTGTCCCGACTCATAGCCGCACCACTGTACGCCCTTCCGTAAAATGGCATATTACTGATAATCATTTCAGGAGTAAAGGTGATGGAGTAATTGCTTCCAACTAAATTCTTCGTCCCGCCACTCATTGGAATCATTGTGTTCGCAATAAACTCGAAGTTTTTTGAATTCAACAAAATCTCTATGGAAGAAACTTCAGCGCTTTTATTTTGAGCATTAATTTGACCAAAAACGAATAAAATAAGGACGATAAATAAAACTTTATGGGTTTTCATAATTGGACTTTTGCTGAAATTGAATCAACCTTTGTACCGTAAATTTACAAAAACAACTGTAGCAAAACAGTTAAACCTTCAAATCAATCTCCTTCAAATTTTCAATTCTATTCCGCTGAAGGAAATCGTCGATACTTTCAAAATGTTCAATAACGCGCTTATCCTTAAATTCGAATACTTTTTCGGAAAGTCCCTGAAGGAAATCACGGTCGTGCGAAACCAAAATCACGGTACCGTCAAACTGAAGCAGTGCCTCTTTCAAAACATCTTTTGATTTTAAATCCAAGTGGTTTGTAGGCTCATCCAGAATCAAAACATTTACGGGTTCCAACAATAGCTTCACCATTGCCAAACGTGTTTTTTCCCCACCGGAAAGTAATGCTACCTTTTTATCAATATCGTCACCACTGAACATAAAGCGACCAAGAATATTCTTTATCTGTGTGCGGATATCGCCTTTGGCAACCTCATCAACGGTTTGGAAAACTGTTAGCTCCTTATCCAATAGTGCGGCTTGGTTTTGGGCAAAATAACCCACTTTTGCGTTGTGGCCCAAGGAACATTTTCCCTCAAAATCTATTTCACCCATAATGGCTTTAATCATCGTGGATTTTCCTTCACCATTTCTGCCCACGAAACTCACTTTTTCACCACGGGAAATACTCATATTGGCATCCTTAAAAACTACATGATCGCCATATTTTTTGGTTAGTCCCTCTGCCACCACCGGATAATCGCCACTGCGCTGAGCAGGAGGAAAACGCAATGCCAAAGCTGAAGTATCAATTTCATCAATTTCAATTATTTGTAACTTTTCAAGCATTTTTTCGCGGGAATTTACTTGGTTTGTTTTGGAATAGGTTCCTTTAAACCGCTCAATAAATTGTTGGGTTTCCGCAATAAATTTCTGTTGCTCTTCGTATGCTTTTATTTGGTGCGACCTTCTGTCAGCACGTAATTGAAGGTAATGGCTGTAATTGGCTTTGTAATCATAAATCCGTCCCATTGTAACCTCAATGGTGCGGTTTGTAATGTTATCGATAAATTTTCTATCGTGCGAAATTACGATTACGGCCTTGGCTTTGTTCAGCAAAAAATCTTCCAGCCAAATAACAGATTCAATATCTACGTGGTTTGTGGGCTCATCGAGCAAAATTAAATCTGGTTTTTGAAGCAGTAGTTTTGCCAATTCAATACGCATTCGCCATCCGCCACTGAACTCTGAAGTTTGGCGTTGGAAATCGCTTCTTTTGAAACCTAGACCGCGAAGGGCTTTTTCAACTTCGGCTTCGTAGTTTATTTCTTCCAAAGCGTAATATTTTTCGCCCAGTTCCGCAACTTTGGTAATGATGTTCATGTACTCATCACTTTCATAATCGGTACGGGTTTCCAGCTCTTTGTTAAGGCGTTCCATTTCGTCACGCATTTCAAAGATTTGTTTGAAGGCCTTGGAGGCTTCCTCAAAAACAGTTGCAGTATCATCAGTAAGCAAATGTTGTGGCAAATATGCAATTACAGCATCTTTCGGGGCACGAACATTACCGCGGGTGGGTTTTTGAACGCCAGCAATAATTTTCATCATCGTACTTTTTCCCGCGCCATTTTTTCCCATAAGGGCTATTTTGTCGTTTTCATTCACAACAAATGAAACATCGCTAAAAAGTGTATCTCCACTAAATTCAACCGCCAAACCGTCTATTGAAATCATATCAATTTTTTAAGGCTGCAAAACTATTAAAAAGAAGTGGATAAAAAGTTACCGTCCAAAAACTTGTTTGATGCGCTCGCATGAACCCTAAAAATAAATCACCTTCAAGTAGCCATCTTCTCACAGGGTTTTTTCGGCTAACACAAATTCATTTTGTAAATTCACAAAGCAAAAAAATTCTGCCCTAAATTACAATCGCCCTTAAATTCCTACGCAAACCTATGTGATCATTAATTTTTAATCACTTAGCATGAGATTGCACAATTATTTAACCAATCGTTTTTTAAGTTTAGAAGGTAAATTATACAGCGGAAACCTTTCGGAAGTACAGTTTAAAATTGAAGCCGCGCTGGACAAAACACAATCGCTAATAATAGATTTGGACCCATTGGAAAAGTTTGATGAGGCGGGGGCCTATATGCTTTATATTGCATCTGAAAAGGCCCGTGAGAACAATAAAAAGATAATCCTTTTTTGCAGGGAAAATGAGAAGGTAAAAACAATTTTCTCTTTTGTGGGAATCCAATATTACGCCAAAATACCCAAAAACACGCTTACATCGGTGGTATAAAACATACCCTATATTCTCTCCATTTAATTCAAAAACCCGCACCAAAACAGTGCGGGTTTTCTCAATTAAATGGGGAGAAAATAAGCCTTAAGGCTTAACCCAAATATATGAAAAATGTTAATACAAAAGCTATCTAATTAAAACGTAATTAATTACCTAAAAATGTGCTGTCATAGAAATAATAAAATTTCTTCCCGATCCCGAAATTCCGGAACTATAAGGACGGTAGCGTTGATCGGTTAGATTTTCAATTCCGCCGCTCACATCAAAAGTATCTGTTAACTTGTAAAGTGCTTTAAAATTAAGAGTGTACCAAGCGGGGGCATATGGATTTCCATTTTCGTCCATGGCATAAATTTCGGTTTTTTCTTTTTCCTCTTCCGGAAGATCATCAAAATCGTATTTTCCTTGATAGTTTACATTTAACTCCATTTGCAATTTATTTGCCTTGTAATTTAAACGGGAAACGCCGAAAAATGGTGAAGCGTGTCGCGAAGTACTGGTTTCGCCATTATCCAATTCCTCTTCGCCTTTTTGGAAATTTACATCTGTTGAAAAACCAACACCTTTTGGCAGTTTCACCTCAACCCCCGCTTGCAAACCATATACATGCGCCACGGCTGCATTTTGGATCGCTTGCACCTGGCTCAGTTCGCCCTGATATATAATGCTGTCCTGCCCATTTAGTTTAAAATCCCTTCGCACCAAAGCATCTTTAAGGGAAGTGTAATAACCGGTAACATCTACTTTTACAACATCACCAAAAACCTTTGCAATTCCCAAATCAGCATTGTAAGCGTATTCGGGTTTTAAATCTGGGTTGGGCACCACTACACTACCCGGCTCTGAATCAAAAACCTTTCCCACATCATCTACATTCGGAGCTCTAAAAGCCGAGCCGAGATTGGCATTTATCACCCAAGAATCGTCTGGGCGATAAACCCCTCCAATACTTCCCGTAAGTGCTCCATTTTTTAAGTTTGCTTCTGTAAAGGGAAAGGGATAAAACGTAGTGTCAAATTTTGAATCCAACAACACATAATTATATCGCGCGCCGGCACTTAAAGTAAAATTATCCGTTACCTTAAATTCATCGGTAACATACGCAGCTATGGATTGCCAGGTGGATTTTGGATAACGTGCTGGACCAACTTCCGAAATATCCGTAGCTATATCGGTTAATTCCCCTTCTGAAGTTACATCGTTTAACACATATTCGAAACCGTAGAATAGTGTGTTCTTAGTGCCAATGGTTTTTATAAAATCAAGATTTGCGGAATAAGCGCCCACTTCTTCGCTTTGGGTGTTCCTTTCTGTATTATTGAAAGTGCGATCAATTCTACTTTCCTCAAACCACTGATGCGCCAATCGCAGGCTCATTTGGTCAAAAACAGAATTTGTTGCGCTGTAATTCACATTTAGGTTGTTCATCATCCAAATCTGTGGGCCATAGTCCCATTCGGCATAACGTGCAGTACCGTTGCGAACGCGGCTGTGCCTGTCATATCTTCCGTAAGGTGAGGTTTCCGAAAAGTGAAATCCATACTGAAAATCCCACTGCTCGTTGGGCTGAAAACGTATTTTCTGCATCATATTTATTTGCGAATAGGCCGAAGGAATCTGCAACAACTTATCATCCTGCGTGATTACCACATCAGTACTATCCTGCCTTTGCACGTAATAATCCTTTATGTAATCTTCGGGGCCGTGGCTTCCTTGGCGCAAATGGTCATAATCCCAAGAGGTAATGCTAGTTACAAAAGCCCATTTTTTAAAACCTAAATTCACATCAAAATGACCTGTTTTTTCATTGTTGGCAGAAGAATAACGCACATTGGCCTTTCCCGTTACCAAAGGAGAATCGGTCAAGGAAAGTTGCGGCGTCAAGGTTTGGAAACTCATTACCCCTCCTATGGCGTCGCTACCATAAATAACGGAACCTGGGCCAAAAAGCACCTCGGCACCCTCAATGGCAAATGGGTCCAGATTTATTACATTTTGAAGATTTCCGGAGCGAAAAATTGCAGTATTCATACGTACTCCATCAACAGAGTACAAAAGCCGGCTGGTAGCAAAACCTCGAATCATTGGACTGCCCCCGCCCTGTTGACTTTTCTGCATAAAAACCTTGCCAGAAATACTCAACAAATCTGCTGCTGTCTGTGGATTTTGAAGCGCGACATCCTTCGGAGAAATTGAAATTATTTTTGAGGGAACATCGTCGCTGCTCTGCCGCCATCGCGAACCTGAAATAACCACTTCATCAAGGCTCAGGTTTGAAATTTCGAGCAAAACGGCGAAGTCTTCGGCCTGTAATTCATTGTAACTTTTTATAAGTGTTTTATAGCCTAAACTGCGAATTTCTATCTTTTCCGCATTTTTAAAAGAAGAAATATCCGCTTGTCCCTTGGCATTGGTTGTTGTATATAATTTTGAATTTGCGCTACTAAGTGTAACCAGCTCTATTGGTTCATTAGTCTGCGCATCTTTTATGGTTATGGTCTGGCCAAATGTAGTTCCTACAAAAGCCAGCAATAACCATAGAATAAGTTTTTTTTTCATTTTTTATGGTTTGTTTAAACTTAAATAAATAGAACATTTGTGAACGCTTCTATATTGAATTTAAAAGCTGTTGCACACTTGTTTATAATGTTAACTAAACTTGGGAGGAGGTGTTGGCGGACTCAAGCGCCGAGAGTGAAAACTAATTTTTTGTAGCGTATTCTGAAATATTGAAGGTGCCGTATCAAATTGTTTTGTTTGCCATTCTAAAATTTGCGAACAGAACAAAGATTGGAGATAGTGGTTTAATTCCTTTTGATTTTTTTGTTTGTCTTTGTTATTTTTAAAAGTGTTTGCAACCAGTTTTTGCAGTTTTTTGTTGAGTGCGGTTTCCTCGTGATCCCACCAGCATCGGTAGTAAATGGAATCTCCCTTTATTTCTTTTGAAACCACATCGTACATCTGCCCGTCGTATTCAAATTCCTTTGAATGCTCCCACCGCAGTTTTGTTTCGGTTTCCTCTTTTGAGAATTTCAGAAGAACCAATTCTTCCATATCCATACCCGCTATCATTTTCCATTTTATTTCTCGCTTAATGGCAGCTTTTTCAAAATGCAAATAGGAAAACATAGTTGCCACCGGAAAAAACAGTATAAACAATAGCGATATGGCGATGATTTTTTCTTTCAATGGAGAAAACAATTGTATGCCAAATGTCGGAAAAATGAATTTATTAATTATGTCAATTTTATTATTTAACGGTGAATGAAAAGGGCGACATGAGGCTGCATAAGTAAATGTTCGCAAAAAAGCACAATCAATAAACCTAAAAAGCTATTCTTCAGAACATAAAGGGTGATTTTTTACAACCATCAATTGAAACTTACCATCCATCAATTGGCATCCAACGAAAGTATTGAATGCATATAGTTTTGGCCCATAAACCAAAATAATAATCATGAAAACACAATTTACAATGCCTTATTTATTAGTAATGTTGCTTTTAACTGTTTCTTCAGTTTTTGCAACAAACAGTACAGTTGCTCCACCCAGCAACGATCTAATTACAAATGCCATAGATATTGATCAGGGACCATTTCCCTATTCAGAATTGGCCGTAAACTTTTCGGAAGCAACTAATAACAATGATACCCCGGGCGGCGCCTGTGGTGTTGCAACCACCGCCATTTGGTATAAGTTTACTGCTAACAGCAGCGCTTCTGTGAGTGCCCTGATAGTGAGTCCCCAGAGCCCAATAGTAATTTTCTTTTCGGCACCAAATGAAAATGTAACGCTTGCCACTCAGCTAACGTATGTGAACCAAGGCAGTAATCCATGTTCAAATGGAAGTTCATCTACAATTGAGACAACGGCTGGTACAACTTATTATATTTTGATGAAAAATAGCAGCACTTCAGATGTGCTTATAAATATTAATGCTGCATTAATTCCAGAAAATGATCTTATTGAAAACGCAATTAACTTGAACACCGCGAATGAAACCCCTTATTCTGAAGCTGATGTTAATTTTCCGGCAGCTACAAACACAAATGACCATACTACAGGATCAGGGTGCACAGTTTCCCACGAGGGTGTTTGGTATAAGTTTACCGCCACAAAGGTTGGAAACGTTGCGGCTGGCATATTAAATCCAAATGGGGCAACAGTAATATTTTTCCATGGGCCGGTAAATGCAACCGATGGTACGCAATTGACTTATGTGGACCAAAACAACAATCCTTGTTCTTTAAGTCCCTTGGCCAATATAGATACCACTATTGGTGTTACCTACTACATTTATATGCGTAATCTACAAGTTTCGGACATTACAATAAATGCATCTGCGGCTTTTCAGAAGCCAGCCAATGATTTAATTATAAATGCTACAGATATTGCTTTGGCCTCACAACCTCTCTTTGATGAGAGTATCCATTTTTTGGTTACTACCTCAACTAATGATGGAGGACAAATGGATTGTACCACAGGTAATTTTGATGGCGTTTGGTATAAAATAACAGCAGAAGTATCTGGAACAATTGAAGCGGTTATGGAAGGAAGTTTAATAAACGAAAGTGTCATGGTGTTTTATTCTGCCCCAAATGCAAATGTGGCCATGGGATCAGAACTTACTTGGGTTGACCAACCCAATAATCCTTGCGGACTTTTTAATTCCAGTAGTATAGAAGCAGAAGCTGGAACTACCTATTATCTATTCGCTTTTTCTGCCCAACCGTATGCCAATGTTACTATTAATGCTGGTAGCGTATTGGGAATTTCAGAAAACATCTTGGAAGGTTTTAAATTCTATCCAAACCCAGTCAAGTCTGAATTGAATTTAAGCGCAAAAACCACTATAGACCAAGTGAACATTTACAATCTATTGGGGCAACAGGTTTTTGCAGAAAAAATGAATACTTCAAACAAAGCGATAAACCTTTCAAACTTAAGCAAAGGTTTATATGTAATGACAGTAACTTCAGAAGGGAATACTGCAAGCTATAAAATTTTAAAGGAATAGGTTTTTAGGTAATTATACAATCTATTTCACAAGGCCGTTCTCCCTAAAAAAGAGAACGGTTTTTTTATTGGAAATATTTAATAATCAGAAGTGTGCGATATATCAATTGAAAACTACCATTTGTCAATTGGTGAAAATAATATGCTAAAACCCGTAGTAATTTTGAACTATTAAAATCCTAAAAACTTAATCATGAAAACAATTTCAACAACACTTTATTCCATTTGCTTTTTAGCTTTCTCATTAACAATGGGAACTACAACAATGCTTGCCCAACCTGTTAATGACCTTATTGAAAACGCCATCGATCTAGATGAATTACCTATTCCTTACCTAGAAGAAGAAATAAACTTTAGTACGGCCACACTCTTAAACGATGTAACCGATCAACCTGGTTGCGACTTATTTTTGGCAGGAATTTGGTATAAGTTCACTGCTACTACAACAGCAACTGTAACTGCAAGTATAATTACCAATGGTACGGGTTGGGTGGTATTTTTTTCGGCACCAGATGAAAATGTCACTAATGGTCTTGAGCTAATCTATACACCATCTCCAAATAATGGTTGTGGAGGGGGACTTGTAAAAAGTATTGAAACTGAACCTGGAACTACCTATTATATTTATATGCATGCTCCAAGTCTAAATGCAGATGCGTCTATAAATTTAGGGGACGCCATTAATCCCGCCAATGATCTAATTGAAAACGCCATTGATCTTGCGCAAGGACCTATACTTTTCAATCCTCACGATGTAAACTTTCCCGAAGCCACTTCGGCGGGTGATGGCGGCCAGTCAGGCTGCAACACTCAAACAGACAGAGGTCTATGGTACAAATTTACCGCCACATCTGTAGGTGAAATTGGAGCGGGATTTACAAATGGAGTAAGCCCTATTGTTATCTTTTATTCTGCACCCAATGCCAATGCAACTTCGGGAAGTGAATTGACCCATGTAGATCAACCTCAGAACATTTGCAACTATAGCAATTTTGCATTAATCACTACTACTATAGGCACTACCTATTATATATTTATGGCAAATGAAATCATATCAGATATTATTATAAATACAGAAGAAGTATTCGCAGCACCTGCAAATGATCATATTACCAATGCGACTAATTTAAATGGTCTGGAAGATTTCAATGATCCGGATGTTCATTTTTTAATGGCAACCAATACAGATGATGGCGGACAGAGCGGATGCGATACGGGCAATGCCCCAGGTGTTTGGTATAAATTTACCGCTCCAATAGATGGCCAAGTTGTAGCCGGAATAGGTATTGGCCCCAATGATGGCGCAATCCGTTTTTATTCTGCGGAAAATGAAAATGCCACTTCGGGTGCCGATTTAACCTATGTGTCACAGCAATCCAATCCTTGCGGGCCAGGAAATCTTTCTTCAATAATGGCGGAAGCTGGCATTACCTATTATATAATTACGGGAACCGATGATGCCAAAGCTACAGTTTCAATTAATCTTGCAGGTATTTTGGGCACAAATGAAAACACTTTTGAAGATTTTAAATATTATCCAAATCCTGTTATTAATGAACTAAACTTAAGTGCCAAGAGCACTATTGACGAGGTAAGCATTTTTAACCTTATGGGCCAAAAAGTATTTTTTGAAAAAACCAATGCCTCTAAAAAGAGCATCGACCTTACAAATTTACAAAGTGGGATGTATGTAATAAAAGTTACTGCAGAAGGAAGTACAGCAAGCTATAAAATAATTAAACAGTAAGTTTTCCAATTTTGAAATATGAAAAAAGGCTGCAAAAGTTATAGCAGCCTTTTTTTCTTGAAAGACCACGTTTCAACAAATATTATTTTAACTCCCTAATTTATTTATGTCTTCAGAAAAAACAGAAATCGAAAATAATTCCGAAGGTATCAAAACCACCCTTTCAGAAGAAATAGCCCAGCTGCAGCTAAAAGCATTCAGTGCCCAAATGAATCCTCATTTTGTGTTCAACGCACTGAATTCAGTCCAGTATTTTATCACATTGGGAGATAAGAAAGCCTCACTGTTCTATCTATCGATTTTCAGTAAACTGATTCGATTTTACTTAAAACATATTGACAAGGACACGGTATTGTTTGTTGAGGAAAAAGAAATGCTGAACGCATACCTCACCTTGCAAAAATTGAGGTACAACAACCAATTTGATTTTCAAATAATTCAAAACAATAAAATTGAAAATAGCGAGGCCGTAATCCCATCCTTTATTATTCAAAATTTATTTGAAAATATAATTGAGCATGCCATCTATAACCAATACAAAAATTACAGCATAGAAGTGTCTTTTGAAATATCGCCAAAAAACGTAACTGTTTTTATTCTGTTTAGCTATGGCGAAATCTTAACTGAATCCTTAAAATATATTCCTGAATATAGAAAGCAATTGATAAAATGGCAGGATCAAATTCGGCAACTTAATGACTGCAAAAATTATAGCATTAAAAAAAAGATTACATTTAATAAAAATTGCGACGGGAAAGGAGGTAAAATAATATTGAGCCTGCCAAACCTATCCAAATGAAACGCTGCTTTAAATTTCTTCTTTTTACTTTTTTACTTTTTCAGCTTTCTACAACCGTTTGCGCCCAGCAAAATATTGACAGTCTAAAAATTTTTGTTCCTTATACGGTTTACAAATCTGTAGGCGACACTTTTTCCATTGAGGATTTAATTACTAAAAACAAACTTTTTCAAACCAAGAATGTCACTTCTAAAAATAATGACCGCAACGATGCATATTGGGTTCGTGCCGATTTTTCATCAATCATGCCTCTTTTACAAAAAGACAGCTTGTGGTTTTTGCAAACGGGTAATTTTTATAATATAAGTTGCTATTTCATAGAGAAAAATAACATTGCCACCAAACAGTACGGCCCCATTAATGCGGATGAAAAATACAGTTTCTACAAACCTCGGGATGGTGTTTATTTTGGAAAGGAAAATTTAATAGATGGCAGGTTTCTATTTTTTAAAATAAAGCTTTATTCCTCAAATGAAGATTTCAATTCGCTACGCCTAAAGTTACGTTCGGCAAAACAAAAAAACATTGAAAGCCATTATTACCGCTGGAAAGATGTGATAGAATCTTCCCGGGATTATCTTTTTGTAGGTGCATTTATTGTTATTTTCTTTTTTACGTTCGTCACCTATTTTATGTCAAAAAAGTTGGATTTTCTTTTTTATTCGCTTTACACTTTTTGTCTTCTTATTTACTTGGGAAGAAGTTCCTATAACATAATAATTTTTATAGCTTATGATTATCCCATTCTTGCAAATTGGATGCATACCGTGCTACAAATTTTGATTAACTTTTTCTATATTGTTTTTATTAAAAAATATTTGGAAACTGCGATCTATTATCCAAAATTGGATAAAGCCATAAATTGGATCGGTGGTTTTTTGCTTTTACTTATTTTAATCAATACCTATTTCTCGATTAACTTTCTTCTGGATCCCCAACAAATTTTAATGAATATCCACAGGATTGTAATGTCACTTTTTGCTGTTGGCGGTACCATTTATTTACTGGTTTATGGCAAAAGAGGATTATTCTATTTTATTGTGGTAGGTTCTCTCATTTTTACCGCCGGAGCACTATTAATGCTTTTTACGGGTGATAGGCACTATATGATGTTGGGCAGCGTACTGGAAGTGCTGCTTTTTGGGATGGGTCTAAATTTTAAAATGCGCAAGATGAGTCAGGATAGAATCCAGTTGCGGCAGGCAGCGCATGACCATCAAATAAGTGCTTTGCGCGCACAGATGAATCCACACTTTATATTCAATTCGCTCAGTTCCATTCAGCATTTAATCACTTCCGATAAAAAAGAGTCTGCCATTAAGTATTTGAATAAATTCAGTCTTTTGATGCGCAAACTTTTGGAAAGCTCCATTGAATCAAAAGTGGTTCTGAGTGAAGAAATTTCATTGCTGAAAAAATATCTTTCACTTGAAGCCCTCCGTTTCAACGACTCCTTTAAATATTTTATATCGGTGGCTGAAAACCTTGATGCCGAATCCATAGAAGTACCTGCCCTATTGGTGCAACCTTTTGTGGAGAATGCCATTTTGCACGGCCTTCTCAATAAAAGAGGAAACGATAAATTGCTCGAGGTACGTTTCAAAAAACAGGAAGAATTCATTATTTGTGAGATCGAGGACAACGGCATTGGCAGAAAAGCTTCAGCCGAAAAGAAATCGCCCTTAAAAGTTTCAAAAAAATCTAGAGGCATCGAAGTAACCGAAAAACGGCTGGAACTTTTAAACAATTCCAAAGAAAACAGTATAGAAATAATAGACAAGTTAAATGCAGAAGGACAATCTGAAGGCACATTGGTTATCCTTAAAATTTTAATCGAATAAAACCAAAACCAATGAACCTAAGAGCTATAATTGTTGACGACGAAAAGCACAGCCGCGAAACCCTTAAAAATTTGGTGACCGAATTTTGTGAAGAGGTAGAAGTAATTTCAACTGAAAGTACTATTACAGAAGCCATTACAGCTATAAAAAACCTAAAACCAGATTTATTGTTTCTCGATATTGAATTGCAGACAGGTACGGGGTTCGATATATTGGACCAACTGGAGTCCATTGATTTTGAGGTAATATTTACAACTGCCTTTGAACAATACGCTCTAAAAGCCGTAAAATTTAGCTCTTTGGATTATTTGTTGAAGCCTATTGATTTGGAGGAATTGCAAAAAGCAGTAGAGAAAGCAAAAAAAATAAAGGACAAGAATATTTACAGCAAACAACTTGAAACCCTAATCCACAATTTAAAACAGCCGCAGCCCAACAACAATAAAATTTGCCTAGCTACTGCAGATGGATATGAATTTATAAATGTGGATGAAATTATGTACTGCAGAGCGGAAGGCAGTTATACCACATTTAAACTCACCAATGGAACCAATCTTTTGGTAAGCAAACATTTAAAGGAATATGAAAACTTACTCGTAGAACAGCATTTTATGCGAGTACACAACAGTTTTTTAATAAACCTGGATGAAGTGAAAAAATACGTAAAAGCAGACGGAGGCTACATACTTATGAATAATGGGGAAACCGTAAGTATTTCACGAAATAAGAAAGAAGACTTTTTTAAAATAATGAATCTACAATAGGTTTACGGACTTGATTAAGATTTTATTTTTGCTTTACTAATTGCCAAAGTTTTTTAATAGCCACCACAACAATCAGACACAGAAAACCAATTAAAAGTCCTACAATAAATTCGGTAATTATTGAGGGTATGGAAGGAAACAGATGATGGAGAAAGTCAATATTGTGAACAAAAATACCGCCTGCAACCAGCAGAAGCGCAATGGTTCCAATTATACTTAGCGCCTTTATTACTTTTGGGAGTGCTTGTACCAATACATGGCCCAATTTACTTGAAAAGCTTTTATCATTTTTGCTGCGCTTAATCAATTTATAGCCTGCTTCGTCCATTCTTACAATAAGTGCCACAATACCGTATACACCAATGGTTGCCACTATCGCTATAACGCTTACCACCAAAATCTGTGTTGTAAGTGTTTCCGTTACCACCGTACCCAATGCTATTATTACAATTTCAATAGAAAGAATAAAATCGGTAATGATTGCAGATTTTACACGTTCCTTCTCAATGGCCAGGATTTCACTTTCAGTAAGGCCCTCTTCTACGAAAGATTCATTGGCATGGGCATGTGGAAAAAAGAATTCATATATTTTTTCGGCTCCCTCATAGGCCAAATATAATCCGCCCAAAATTAAAATGACGGTTACAGCCCAGGGTAAAAAAGCACTTAGCAAAAACGCAATAGGAAGAATAATTAATTTATTTATAAATGAACCTTTTGTGATGGCCCATAAAACTGGTATTTCGCGTGTAGAGGCAAAACCGGAAGCTTTCTCGGCATTTACGGCCAGATCATCACCTAATATTCCGGCCGTTTTTTTGGCCGCCACCTTACTCATCATTGCCACATCATCCAATAAAGCAGCTATATCATCCAGTATTGCAAAGATTCCTGAAGCCATAAATTATTCTTTTTTAATTTTTTTTCAACAAAGCTAATAATTGTTTTTATTATTAATAATGGGACTGGACATTTTAAAAAAACCCACAATCCAAAACTTTTGGAATTGCGGGTTTAAATATAGCTTTAATAGTTGTCCTAAATTTTATTTTGCCAATGTAAGCTCATCAATAATATGGCTCGCTCCCGCGAACTTATCAATTAAAAAAAGTACATAGCGAATGTCTACATTAATGGTTCGTTGCAGTTGGTCGTCAAATATAACATCACCTGCCATCGCTTCAATGTTTCCATCAAAAGCTAAACCGATTAATTCACCTTTTCCGTTTAAAACCGGCGAACCTGAGTTTCCGCCTGTAATATCGTTATCGGTCAAAAAGTTAACCGGCAAATAACCGTCGGCGTCGGCATATTGTCCAAAATTCTTTGCCTCATACAGATCAATTAATTTTTTGGGCATATCAAATTCATCATCACCTGGTTGGTATTTTGCAATGGTTCCCTTCAAGGTTGTGTAATAGTTTTTAACGGCATCGTTTCGTTTGTCCGCTGGCAAGGCAATTACCTTTCCATAGGTTAAACGCAAGGTGCTATTGGCATCCGGATAATATTTCTCATCTGGATTTTGCAGTCGCATTCCCTGAACCATCATTCTATAGGCTCGCTCAAAATCATTATCCCATTGCTTTTCTTCTTCCGTTTTATAGCGGTAACGCGTTAACAAATCTGTGGAAAGCTGAAATAACGGATCATTTTTTAATACCTCAGCATCTGGATTCGCCATAAATGTTTCCAGCTTTTCTTTAGATTCAAAAATACTGTTTCCAAATGCCGTATTTAAATAATTGCTCCAACCTGCTTCACTTTTATTATTTGCAGTCGCAACTCCGGCTACCATGGGGGCTATGTTTTCGGCCTTCGTGGAATAAAGTTTTAATTGTGCTGCCAAAACATCTTTTTCCAACGGCATATAAATACCTTCGTATAAATCATTTATTTCAGCTTCCAACTGTGGTTTCAGCTCTGCTTGTTTTGCCTCGTTCTGTTGCAAATAGTAATTTATTGAATTTCCCAAACGGTATGGAATGGTAGCCATTCGGGTTCTGAGTAACAAGCTTAGATAGTTGTTGTGCTTGCTAATCTCATTGGTTTTTTTATAATAATCGTTAATCACGGGCATTACTTCTGCATATTCCTCATTGCCTTTTTTGGCAGCCCATTTCTGAAAAGCTTTTTCGTCCTTTTGTTTACTTTCCGCAGTTTTATGTTGTGTAAGCGCATCAATCATTCCCTGGCGATTTTTCCAATAATTGGCAATAGATGCGTAGCTTGATGCATAATCAAGTTTAACTTGCTGGTCCTTGTCCATGTATTTCTTCATCACATCCATTGAAGTTTTTGAAGCCTCTACCCAAGCTGGATAAGCGTATTGCACGTTTTGCTGAATTCCACCTGCAGGCATCCAACGGTTTGTTCTTCCGGGATAGCCCATAATCATTGCAAAATCATTTTCTTCAAATCCTTTCAGACTTGTGGTTAAGTGGTATTTTGGTTTCAGCGGTACATTTTCCGGTGAATATTCCGCAGGGTTACCATCCTTATCGGCGTATACCCGGAAAAGTGAAAAATCGCCCGTATGTCTTGGCCATTCCCAATTGTCCGTATCGCCGCCAAATTTTCCGATGTTTGCGGGAGGTGTTCCTACCAAGCGTACATCGTTATAATCCTGATAAACAAAATAGTAATATTCATTCCCTTGGTAAAAGGATTTTACGGAAACTGTATATTTTCCGCCTTCATTGTTTTCCTGTTCAATTTTGGCAATTTCCTTGTTTATGGTTGCTTCGCGCTCTGCCTCTGTCATCTTTCCGTTCAGCAAGGTCAAAATACGTTTTGAAACATCGTCCATACGCACAAAAAAGCGAACAGAAAGTTTTTTTGGCTTTAGTTCCTCGCCATAATTTCCTGCCCAAAAACCATTGGTCAAATAATCATTTTCGGCTGTGGAAAGTTCCGCAATCTGGCTATAGCCGCAATGGTGGTTGGTAAGAACCAAACCACTTCCTGAAATAATTTCAGCAGTACAACCGCGGTTAAACTGGACTATTGCATCCTTAAGACTGGAATTGTTGATACTGTAAATTTCTTCGGGCGTAAGCTGTAGGCCCATTTTTTGCATATCGCGATAATTCAATCGCTCAATATGCATTAAAAACCACATACCCTCATTGGCCTGAACAGGCAATATAAAGGCAGCAAGTAAAAAGGAAAGGATAAGTTTTTTCATTTGTAAAAGGAGTTTTTTATTAAAGTTAACCGGATAATAAACAGTAGCAAGTACCATAAATTTATCGGCTGGTAAATATAGACGGATTCATCATTTTTCCTGCGTCAACGTTACTGAAAAGACAAATTTTAACTTTTCGTTAAGATTGAAGTTAATTTCAGTACAAGAGAAAAAGATTTTAGTGCATGTTATTTTAGGAATATACTATTAGGAAATTTATATTAATTTCTATTTTTGGGGCTTATCTAATTATTATGAATATAAAAATACTTTTTTCGGGATTGATAGTTTTTATTTTTTCTCCATCAAATATACTGTTCGGTCAATGTGATAATATCATAATTAATTATCAAAGTGAAATTGACAATTTTGCCATACAATATCCTGGCTGTACAGAAATAAGCGGAATATTTAAAATAGAAGAGACAGTTGCAGGAAATATAACAAATCTCAATGGGCTATCACAAATTAATAAAGTAAAAAATTTATTGATATTTAATAATTCATCTTTAACAAACCTTAATGGATTGAATAATATTACAGCTATAAGTAATGATGTCTCTTATGGCAGACTCCAAATCATCAACAACGCTAGTTTAGTAAATATAGATGCGTTGGAAAATATTCAAGAAATATTACAACAAATCATGATTGTTGGAAATCCACAACTTACGTCAATAAACGGCTTACACAATGTGTCAATAACTCATCCTGATTTGGGTATTACAATAGAAGAGAATCCTTTATTACAAAATCTTTTAGGTCTCAATCAAATTACATTAGCTAAATATTTAAGTCTTCAAAATAATGACATGCTAATAAACCTAAATGGCTTGAATAATTTAACCGAATTAGGCCGTCTTACAATAGCTGCCAACCAAAATTTAATCAACTGTGAGGGTTTAAATAATTTGGTTACGGTAGGAGGTGATTTCGGAATAGATATATCCGGTAATCCTTCCTTAGAATCATTTGACGGCTTTGAAAGTCTTGTTTCTAGTAGTAGATTTCATTTAGCTGAAAATACGGCTGTAACAAGTGTTGAAGGGTTTTCAAGTCTGACTTCTTCTTTGAATGGTTTTGGAATAGGCAATTCTCCTTTATTAACAAGTTTAAGTGGTCTTGAAAACTTAACCAATGTATTTTTATTATATCTTGAAGGAAACGATTTACTAAATGATATTTCAGCACTTTCTAATGTAAATATTAATACACCGCTTTATGAGCTTGTAATTCAAGGCAGTCCAGAATTAGCAATATGTGATTATCCAAACATTTGTCAATACTTAAACAATCCTTCGAATATAGCCTATATATATGATAATGCCCCGGGATGTAATAGTCGAGAAGAAGTTTTACAAGCCTGTGGACTATTAAATATTAATGATACTAACACTGCTGATAATTTCTCTATTCATCCAAACCCTACAAAGGAAATTTTTACTATTTCAGGAATAGACAATGGCACCATCCAAATTACGGACAGCCAGGGCAGAATATTAAAAACATTTACTTTGGGAAAAGATGAAACTTCGCTCGAAGGCTTGTCTGAAGGAGTTTATTTCATAAATATCACCAATGAAAAAGGGTCTGTTACAAAGCAATTAATAAAAATATAGGTTTGGAATTTGGTGTTTGCAATTTGCAATTTTTACTCAATAACGTGCTGCGAATAATTACGCCACTTCTCCAAACACGCTTCCATATCCTCAGGAATGGGGCATTCAAAACGCATAAAATCTTCAGTAGTTGGATGCACGAAGCCTAAAGTGCGTGCGTGCAATGCCTGCCGAGGCAATAATTTAAAACAGTTTTCCACAAACTGCTTGTATTTGCTGAAAGTTGTACCCTTTAATATTTTTTCGCCACCATAACGCTCGTCGTTAAAAAGCGTGTGGCCTATATATTTCATATGCACACGAATTTGATGCGTACGGCCCGTCTCCAGTCTACAGGAAACCAGCGTCACATAACCCAAACGTTCCAAAACTTTATAGTGGGTAACTGCCGGTTTTCCCTTTTCCTCCTCGTCGTTTTCGTAAACAGTGTTTTGCAGACGGTTTTTGGGGTGGCGGCCTATGTTGCCTTCAATGGTTCCTTCCTCTTCTTCCACATTTCCCCATACCAAAGCGACATATTCGCGCTCGGTACTTTTATCAAAAAACTGTTTGGCGAGGTGGGTCATTGCTTCCTCTGTTTTTGCAATAACCAAAAGACCACTGGTGTCTTTGTCAATTCTATGGACCAACCCGGGACGATTGCTGGAGTTATTGGGAAGGTTTTCAAAATGATACGTCAACGCATTAATCAAAGTTCCGCTATAGTTTCCGTGACCGGGGTGCACTACCATTCCAGCAGCTTTATTTACTACAAGAACCGCGTCGTCTTCATAAACTATATCAAGAGGAATATTTTCGGGCACCAATAAAAATTCATACGGTGGATGCTCAAATAGCACCGTTACCACATCATTGCCCTTTACTTTGTAATTGCTTTTTACGGGAAGTCCGTTTACGTGAATGTTTCCAGCGGTTGCTGCTTTTTGAATTTTGTTCCGGGTAGCCTTTTCTATCAGGTTCATCAGGTATTTATCTACCCTTAGCGCACCCTGCCCCTTGTCTGCCTTAAAGCGGTAATGTTCATAAAGATCATCACTGCCATCGGTATCTTCAATTTCTTCTTCGTTAAAATTCGCCATTGTTTTCTTCTTCATTTTCAGTTGGAGCCTCTGGGTTTTCTTCGGAAGAATCATCTTCTGTTTGAATTCTGTTGAGCGATTCATCACCAACAATCAAGTCTATCACTGAAGTTTTTTGAAGCGGTGTGCCCACCTCAAGTTTTTCGCCCTTGTAGCGCAATTCCAAAACATTATCACTAATATGCGGACGATAACTTATTTTTCCAATCACAAAACCCATGGCCAAAAGGGTTGGCTCGGCCTGCCGGCGGGTACGGCCCAAAACATCGGGTACTTCAATTTTTCGGTAACCGGATGGGTTCAGGGTTAAATATAGCTTTCGATCTTCCTTTACAAATTTTCCTGGTTTTGGTATTTGCTCTATTACAGAGTATTGCGGATAGTCTGGATTGTAGTTTGCCGAATCCAAAATTTCATACCGAAGATCCATTTCATCCAAAGTCTCCTCCACTTTGTCCAATGACATTTTTGCGAGGTTTGGCACTTCTACTTTTTCATTGTGGTTGGTGCTAAATCGCAACCACCATAATATCAAAAAGGCCAAGACTAGCAGGGCAACGATAGCCAATAGCAACTGCTTTAAAAATGCCTTTGAAAATACGAACTGGAAAAAAGTCATAGGTTTGTTTGTTAATGCACAAAAATATAAAACCCAAAGTTAGTATCTTTCTATGGATAAGTGATATTTTTGTTTTACCTGATATTTAACGTCGGTTTTAATGATTTGTTATGGGTAAAAAACATATTGCCGTCGCCATGGGCGGCTATTCCAGCGAGTTCGAGATTTCAATAAATAGTGGCGGTGTGGTTTGTAACGCCCTTGACAAAAACAAATATGCGGTGTACCCAATCCATATTTTGGAAGAGGGATGGTATTTTGTTGCAAATAACGGCACCAAACACCCTGTAAACAAAGCTGATTTCAGTTTTGACAATGGTACTGAGACCATTCGCCCCGATGCGGTTTTCAACACTATACACGGCACGCCCGGCGAAGATGGTTATCTACAAGCTTATTGGACTCTGCTCGGCATTCCACATACAAGTACCGATTATTATTCGGCTGCCCTTAGTTTCAACAAGCGCGATTGTCTTTCGGTATTGAAAAATTTTGGCGTGCGTTGCGCAAATTCCTTTTATGTAAATGAGGGTACCGAAATAAATATTGAGGAAATTGTGATGAAAACGGGCTTGCCCTGTTTTGTAAAACCCAACCGATCCGGCTCCAGTTTTGGAATAAGCAAGGTGAACGAGATGAAGGGAATGATGCCAGCTATTGAAAAGGCATTTACAGAAGATTCTGAAATTATTATTGAAACCGCTTTGGTAGGCACAGAAGTTTCGGTGGGCGTTTACAATAATGGCGAAGAAATAATCGCCCTACCAGTAACTGAAATAGTTTCAGAAAATGAATTCTTCGATTACGAAGCAAAGTACCTGGGGAAATCGCAAGAAATAACCCCTGCGAGAATTTCAGAGAAAGAAACCGAAATGGTAAAAAAAGAGGCAATTCGTATTTACAAATTATTGAATATGAAAGGCATCAGCCGAAGTGAATTTATCATAGAGAAGGGAAAGCCCTTTTTTCTTGAAATAAACACAAATCCCGGGCTTTCCACAGAAAGTATCGTCCCAAAACAAGCACGCGAGGCAGGGATGACACTCACAAAATTTTTTGATATATTGATACAGAATGTTCTAAAGTAGTTGCAAGTTTCAGGTTACAAGTTGCAAATTTTTAGCACTTGACTACTTTAAACTTTGAACTTTAAACTTTTTACAATGAAATATTACCTCATAGCGGGCGAAGCATCGGGAGATCTTCACGGAGCCAATTTAATGAAAGCCTTAAAAAAGGAAGATCCCGAAGCAGATTTTCGTTTTTGGGGTGGCGATTTAATGCGGCAAGTAGGCGGAATAGAGGTGAAACATTATCGCGATTTAGCATTTATGGGCTTCGCAGAAGTACTAATGAACCTGGGTACCATTTTTAAGAATATAAAATTCTGCAAAAAGGATATTGAGGATTTCAATCCAGATGCAATAATATTTATAGATTATCCCGGATTCAATTTTCGAATTATGAAATGGGCACGCAAAAAAGGCTACAAGACCCATTTTTACATTTCGCCCCAAATCTGGGCGTGGAAGGAAGGCCGAATAAAAGACATAAAACGCGATGTAGACCAGATGTACGTAATACTTCCCTTTGAAAAGGAATTTTACGAAGAGAAGCACAACTTTCCAGTTCATTTTGTGGGGCATCCGCTCATAGACGCTATTCATAACAGAAAGCAAGTTGATCCCGAAATTTTTAAAAAAGAAAATGGCCTTGATGACCGTCCCATCGTGGCTCTGCTTCCCGGGAGCCGAAAACAGGAAATAAAAAAAATGCTGGATATAATGATTTCGGTGGCGAAGGATTTTAAGGAACATCAATTTGTAATTGCCGGAGCGCCCAGTCAGGAAAAATCGTTTTATGAAAGTTTTTTAAGCACAAAAAACGTGCATTTTGTAACCAATAAAACATACGATCTTTTAAGTATTTCTGATGCCGCGTTGGTTACTTCTGGCACCGCAACTTTAGAGACCGCCTTGTTTAAAGTGCCGCAAGTAGTTTGCTATAAAGGCAGCCGGATAAGCTATGAAATAGCTAAACGCGTAATTAAATTGGATTATATTTCGTTGGTAAATTTAATTCTGGATAAAACGGTTGTAACCGAGCTTATTCAAGCCGATTTCAACAAAAAACGTTTAAAGGAAGAATTGGCAAAAATTCTTGATCCCTACAATCGCGCAACTATGTTTTTGGATTATTACGATCTTGAAAAAGCACTCGGCGGAAGGGGCGCAAGTGAAAACACAGCCAAACTAATTTATACAGCCGTAAAGGAAAATTAAATAATATTTTCTATTTTTAAACTTTCACCCCTATTTCCTATCAATGCGAAAACTACTCTTTCTTTCTTTTTTTGCTTTATTACTCGTTTCCTGCGGAAGTACGAAAAACACAGGTAAAATTCCCGAAGCCATAATAGGTAAAAACGAAACAAAGTCAAAAGCCACAAAAAAGGTAAACCCGCACAAAAATAATAGGATTGCCGCAAAGCGAAAAGACGAAAACGATTCCGAAAATAAAGAAGAGAATGCGAAAGAAATAAAGAAACAAATTATAGATTTCGCAAAAACCTTTGAGGGCACACGCTATAAATTTGGCGGCACTACCAATTCTGGAATGGACTGTTCTGGCCTTGTTTATACCGCTTTTCAAAAGGAACACATTACACTTCCACGTATTTCGCGGGATATGGCTACAAAAGGAATTTTAATTTCCTTTAAGGACATTGAAGAAGGCGACCTCGTTTTTTTTAAAACCAGCAGCAGAAACACAATCAACCACGTAGGCTTGGTAGTAGAAACAAAACGCGGCGAAGTAAGGTTCATACATTCCACAACACGTGCTGGCGTTATTATCTCATCGCTCGATGAGGATTATTGGAAAAAAGCTTTCGTGGAAGTAAGAAGGGTTATATAATATTCTATTTCAAGAACCTTGTCTTTGTAAATTATATTTTTTAAATTTAAATCTATTCTCCCCGGTAAATTTTAAGTAACGGACTTAAAAGGTGGGGATATGAAATTCATCAACTTTGCAGTAGTAAAGTTTTCAGCCTTTCTAGTGCTGGGAATTCTCGCAGCGCATTATTTCCCCTTCAATACTTTTTTACTCCCCTATCTTTTGGCAATTATAGCTATAGTGGTCGGTCTTTGGCTTTGGTCGCGAAAGCAATTGGTTCAGCAGGTTTATTTCGGAATTGCTGTTTATCTCTCATTTTTTACCATAGGTTACCTCACCTACCAAATGCGTTCGCCACGGTTTCAATCAAAACATTATTCGCATTTTATTTCGGAGAAAAAGGCAGATTTACTTCAATTGAAAATAACCCAACCTATAAAACCCGATAAATTTTATCGGAAATATTTTGCCGCGGTAACCGCAATAAAAAACAAACCTTCAGAAGGAAAATTATTGTTGAATGTTTACAAGGATTCTACTTTGCAATCTTTTTCCTCTGATGAGATTGTTCTGGTTTACGCGCCTATTACCGAAATCCCGCAACCACTGAATCCACATCAATTTGACTACTCAAACTATATGAAATCCTTGGGGATTTATGGCCAAGTGCGTATTTCATCTGAAACAATCCTAAAAGTGGAAATGGGCTCCAAAACTATAATGGGGATGGCACAAAATCTACGTGCGGGCATTGTTGAAAAACTTCAAAAAACAAACCTCAAAACCGACGAACGCGCCATTATACAAGCGCTCGTTTTAGGCGAAAAGAAAGATATTGACAAAGAGCTGTACAATGAATATGCGGCAGCGGGAGCCGTGCATATTTTAGCTGTCTCCGGATTGCACGTGGGTATTTTATACCTCATTCTAGCATTTTTGTTTAAACCTTTGATGGGCCGGAAATATGGAGTTTTTCTACATTCAGTCGTAATTGTATTGCTGCTATGGGGATTTGCGTTGCTTTCGGGACTATCGCCTTCGGTTACTAGGGCGGTAACTATGTTTAGCTTTTTTGCAATGGCCAAAATTTTTGATCGAGATACAAATTCCATAAATACATTATTTCTTTCGTTTTTTACACTATTGATTATCAATCCACTTTGGTTGTTTCAGGTGGGTTTTCAACTCAGCTATTTGGCGGTGTTTTTCATAGTGTGGCTGCAGCCACTTTTTTATAGAATAGGCTATTCAAAAAAGTGGTTCGTTCGCAAAATTTGGGGAATTGTATCGGTCACGATTTGTGCGCAAATTGGTGTTTTACCTTTAAGTTTATACTATTTCCATCAATTCCCCGGATTGTTTTTGCTCACCAATATAGTGGTGCTCCCTTTTTTAACAATCTTGATGTTTGGCGGAATACTGATTGTTCTTTTGGCAAGTTTTAGCATTCTTCCCCGGTGGCTGGCGGAAAGCTATAACTGGCTGATTGAAGGTCTTAACGGCTTCATACATTGGGTTGCAATTCAGGACGAATTTCTATTTAAGGAAATCCATTTCTCTACGTTAAAAGTATTGGGAACTTATTTCATGATAATCGCGGTGGCACTTTTTCTGAAAAAGATAAACTATCGCCGGATCAAATTTTTTCTTTTAGCGATTTCATTAATGATTTCTATTTATATCTATGATGAATTTAGATTATCGGGAAACCAGCTGGTGGTTTTTCAAAAAAGCAGACATACATTGATTGGATATAAAAATGGAAAGCAGCTTACGGTTTTTAGAAGTGATACCCTTTCAAATATTGCTGAAACATATCCTATTAAATCATTTAGAACCGCCTTGAATATTAATTTCTATTCAGAGGAAAAAATTCCAAAATTCTTTAGCTATAATAACAGGGCACTCATTGTTCTGGATAGTTTGGGAATTTATCCCAAAGGCATAACTATACACACCCTACTGCTCACGCACAGTCCTAAAATAAATCTCAACCGACTTATAGACAGTTTGAAGCCAAAACAGATTATTGCCGATGGCAGTAATTACTATTCCTACATAAAACGCTGGGAAAAAACCTGTAAATTAAAAAAGCTCCCGTTTCGCCATACTGCAAAACAAGGAGCTTTCCCAATAGAATAGCCCGAATATGAAACCGAAATGGCTATACTAAAATGTAGGTTTAAAATTCTTTTGATATTCTTCCCAAGCCTCTGTTGTAGTGATTTCCAGATAATCGTCAGTATGTATCATTTTTAGAAAAATCTCAAGTTGGGGAGGCGTTCTATAGCCAGGCACAGCTTGGATCAACTTACCTTTTTCGGTAAAGAAAACTACGCTAGGATAGGCGTTAACTTTTAATGCGTGCGCAAATAAATGCTGTGAATTTCTGCCCTTCCTGGCTGGGTCATAATTAGGATTTGTATAGGTAAAATCATTAAAAGTTACCTCTTCGGTTCCTTCTGCATTAAACTTAACCGCATAATAGTTTTTATTCAAATACTCAATTACATCCGCATCGCTAAAAGTGTTTTTATCGAGCATTTTACATGGTCCACACCAAGTGGTATAAACGTCCATAAAAATCTTTTTCGGTTCCTGCTTTTGGGCAGCAAGCGCTTCATTCATGGTCATCCATTTAATTTCTTGTGCGTTTACTGTACCTGCGGAAAAAATAATTAAGAGAAGTAATATATATTTCATTATAAGTGCTTTAAAATTTTAAATATTTGAAACAAAAAGCGTTCCATAAAAAGGAACGCTTTTATATTATAAAGTATTGTGTATTAACGAATGCCGTGCATCAATTTTTTTAGAACTGGGTTCAGTAACATCGAAATAACGCCCACGCTAATAGGTATTAAGGTGAATATCAAGAAGAACGTCCCCATTGAATATTCTGCAGAAATCTTATCGATCATCCCTCCCATAGTATTGGCGGCTTTTTGGCCCACAGCTATGGCAAGATACCATACTCCAAACATAAACCCAATCATGCGCGCGGGCACCAATTTACTTAAATAGGACAAGCCCAAAGGAGACAGACACAACTCGCCCATTGTGTGCATTAAGTACGCCAAAATAAGGAATACCATGCTCACTTTTGCGGTCATTGCCCCTGGGGGAATATCGGAAGCACCATATGAAAGAATTGCAAAGCCCAAGCCCAACATAATAAGACCTATACCATATTTTACGGCTGCGCTGGGGTTGTACTTGCTCTCCCACCATTTTGAAAATATGGGTGCAAGCGTAATTATAAAGAAAGAATTTAAAATCCCGAACCATGTGGCATCCACCTGTAATTCTGTTTGATTAAACTTATCGTATAGTCTATAAATTACTAAACACCAAATACCAATAAAAGCAATAACCAATGCTATATTGGACATTGCAATTCTGTTATGCGTTTTTTTGACCAACAAATAAATAACCCAAGAAATAATAATTAAAGGAACGGTAGTTAGTAATGCATCTACTATTTTGAAAATAATAGCAGAATTCCCGGTTAGATCCCTATCGGTATAATCCTGTGCAAAAAGCGTCATAGAACCCAATGACTGTTCAAAAAATGCAAAAAAGAAAACCGTGAACAGCCCGAAAATGGAAACTGCAATCAATCTATCCCGAACGATTGGCAAATAACGAGCAATACGCGTTACCAATAATATTAGGAACATTGCCAATGCTGCAAGAACAACTATGTTTGTTCCGCTCATTCCGCCAATCTCAAAAGGCACCAGAGAAGTATCGTATATTTTTTCTAAAGGATCATTAAAAAGATATAACAAACCACCAATGGATGACAGTACAATCAAAACATAATCAAACATCGTGAACGGATTCAGTTTGATTGGTGCCACTTCTACTTCGTTTTCACGCAATTCGGGTCTTTCTTCATTTATATTTTGAGGGATTTCTACTTCGTGTACTTTAGAAGGTCTTGCACCCACATTTCCAAAAATTTTACCTGCCAATAAAAATTGAAGCATTCCAAAAAACATAAAGATTCCTGCGAGCCCAAAGCCCCAAGACCATCCATAATTTTCAGCCAAGTAACCGCAAAGCATCATTCCGAAGAATGCCCCTGCATTTACGCCCATATAAAAAATGGTATAGGCGCCGTCTTTTTTGGACTCTTTGCCTTTGTACATTTCAGAAATAATGGAAGTAATGTTGGGCTTAAAGAAACCAGTTCCAATGACCAAAAGTGCAAGTCCCAAATAAAAGGAAGCGGTGGTTTCCAGTGCCATGGATGCATGGCCCAGCGTCATGATAACGCAGCCCAAAACCACGGCCAGACGGTAACCCGTGATTTTATCTGCAATCCATCCTCCAATAATTGGCGTTAAATACAAAAGTGAGGCATAAGTACCGATAAGAGCCAACGCATGCTCCCGAGGCCAGTCCCATCCGGGATTGTCGCTCAAAATGGGGGCGGTTAAAAATAATACCAAAAGGATTCGCATTCCGTAGAAGGAAAAGCGTTCCCACATTTCGGTGAAAAATAATATGAAAAGTCCTGCCGGGTGACCTAGAACTTTATCTTTGAATAGGTTCTCTATATCTGTGTTCATCGGTAAAGGTTTTGGTTAAATTGCTGAAAAATTAGTGGGGCTTGTTGATGTCCGGGTCTGCAAGTTCAAATGGCTCGTTGTCGTGAAGCTCACGTTCATTATCTTCAGCACCATGCGTAAGTTTTTCTAATTTCTTTCTTACCAATAAAACCAAAAATCCAAAAGCAACACAGAATACAGCAATTCCTGTAAATACAGTGTATTCACCTAATTCAGAAGCAGATTCACCTAAAAGTCCTGCAACCTTATTTCCAAAACCTGTCATTGCGAAATATACCCCCATCATTAAAGAAGCATATTTTAAGGGCGCTAATTTTGTAATGTAGGATAGTGCTACTGGCGATAGACTTAGCTCCCCAACAGTATGGAACAAATAAGCCAAGACCAACCAATACATTGCAGATTCACCTTCACTGTTGAACTGAGCAGCTGCGGCCGTCATAAAGAAGAAGCCCATCCCCATTATAATTAAACCTACACACATTTTAAAAAGTGAGGTAGAAACTTTCCCCCTCAGTTTTCTTTTGGCCCAATATATCGCGACAGCAGTTCCTAAAATAATAATAAACAGCGCGTTCAACGATTGAAACCATGAAGCAGGAACTTCCCAGCCCATCAGCATACGGTCTGTTTTCTCTGAAGCATAGATATTCATTAACCCTCCGGCTTGCTCAAAAGCTCCCCAGAAAACAATTACCAAAATAAATGAAATGAAAAGAACCACCATTCTATCCTTTTCAATTTTGGAAAGTGGGCGCTTCATTGCGGCTTGTTCTTCAGGATCGATAGATTTATTTGTATTATTTCCTACATATTTTAAGTGTTTTTGACCAACTATATACTGGATCAATCCTAAAAGCATACCTATGGCTGCTAGTCCGAAACCATAATGCCAGCCATAAACTTCACCTACATAACCCACAATTATACTTGAAAGGAAAGCACCAACGTTTATTCCTATGTAGAATATTGTAAACCCTTTATCCCTTCTAATGTCACCAGGCTTGTAAAGTCCACCAACCATTGTTGAAATATTCGGTTTTAACATACCAACACCCGCTACAATAAGTCCGAGACCTGTATAAAAGGCCCACATTTGTTCAATAGAAAGTACCCCGTGCCCTAAAACAAGTAAAATACCCCCAACGAGAACGGATTGTTTTTGACCTAAAAACTTATCGGCTATCCAACCGCCGGGTATGGAAGCCACGTAAACTAGCATGGTATAAGTCCCGTAAAGTGATAGCGCATCACCATTGGTCCATCCCAGTCCAGGATTTCCACTTCCAGCTTCAGCTACTAAATAGAGCACCAAAATGGCGCGCATACCATAGTAGGAGAAACGTTCCCACATTTCTGTAAAAAACAAAATATAAAGACCTACAGGGTGGCCAAATAATTCTTTTTGCTTTTGATATTGAAGTGCTTCAGACATAAAATTAATTATTAGTTAGTGTTGATTTTATAAGTTGTTTTTAATGTAGTCGGTCATCAAGGTAAAAAGATGCAGGCGAGTATTTCCGCCGTAAATGCCGTGGTTTTTGTCTGGATAGATTCTCCAATCAAATTGTTTGTTTGCCTGTACTAATGCCTCAACCAATCGCATGGTATTTTGTACATGTACGTTATCATCTGCGCTACCGTGCACCAATAAAAATTTACCCTTCAGTTTATCTACGTGCGAGAGCGGAGAGTTATTATCATAACCCGAAGCATTTTCCTGGGGAGTCTGCATATATCGTTCGGTATAGATACTGTCATAAAACCTCCAACTTGTAACCGGAGCAACGGCAATGGCCATTTCAAAAGTATCCGGCGCCTGAAAAAGCGCATTGGACGACATAAATCCACCATAGCTCCAGCCCCAAATTCCAGTTCGGGAAGCATCTATATATGGCAGCTCGCTCAATTTTTTTGCAACAGCTATTTGGTCCTGTACTTCATATTTACCCAATTCCTTTTGGGTCATTTTTTTAAAATCCCTTCCTTTAAAACCTGTTCCGCGACCGTCCACGCAGGCAATGACAATGCCGTGCTCATTTGCGAGCAGTTCGTGCCAATAATCATTTGAAGACATCCAACTGTTGGAAACATTCTGTGATCCGGGACCGGAATATTGATATAAAAACAGAGGATATTGTTTAGATTCATCAAAATCCAAGGGCTTAATCATATACATATTCAATTCTTCCCCATTAATGTTTATGGTTGAAAATTGTTTGGGCGAAATTTTATACGATGCCAAACGATCTTTCAATGCGCTGTTGTTCTTTATTTCACGTAGCAGTTTGCCTGTTTTTGCTTCGCGAAGCGTAAAAACAAAAGGTGTATTTGAGTCCGAAAAAGTATTGATGAAATAAGTATAATCTGCACTGAAATCGGCGTCGTTCGTTCCTGTTTGCTGAGTTAGGCGGACCTGGTTTTTTCCCGAAGGAAGTATTGAGTATACATCGCGATTGATGCTTCCACTTTCGGTACTTTGATAGTAAACACGACCTGTATTTTGATCAAAACCGTAATAAGCAGTTACTTCCCAAGGACCTTTAGTTACCTGGTTCAATAATTTTCCGTTTTTATCATATTGATAAATATGGTTCCAACCATCACGCTCACTGGTCCAGAAAAAACTGTTGTTGTTCAAAAAAGTGAGGTTGTCCGTAACATCTACGTAAGCGTCATCTTTCTCTGCCAAAATTAATTTTGAAGTATTGTTTGAAGCATCCACAAAAACCAAATCAATTATATTCTGATGGCGATTGGTAAGCTGCACACTCAGCAAGTTATTGTCTTGTGTCCATAACAATCGTGGAATGTAATAACTATTGTATGACGAAAGGTTTACTTCAGAAGTATTTTCACTACCTAGATCGTAGATATGCAATGACACTTTTGAATTTGCCTCGCCCGCTTTAGGATACTTGAAAGTATCAGCCGAAGGATAAAGTTCGGTGCCGTAAAGATCCATATTGAATTGGGGAACTTCAGTTTCGTCAAATTTTATATAGGCCAGCTTGTCGCCGTTTTTGCTCCATTCAAAAGCGCGCACAAAGGAGAATTCTTCTTCATACACCCAATCCGTAATCCCGTTTATGATACCGTTCTTTTTACCGTCGTTTGTAATTTGTGCGGTTTTGCCTGAATCTAAATTTTTTATGTAAAGATTGTTTTCAAAACCAAAAGCAATTTTGCTCCCATCGTTACTGAAAGTGGGCTCCTGTATTTTATTGGTTGAAACAAGGGTGAAATTCTTTGTTTTTAGATCATAAACATAGAAGGTACCGCGTGAGGAACGACGGTATATCTGTTTGAGTTCTGTCGTAAAAAGGATTTTTGATTCGTCTTTGCTGAATTCATATGAAATTACGTAATCAATTCCCTTTAAATCTTTCGTATTTAAAAGTGTGCGTACTTTTTCACCGCTTTTGTAATCATATACATCAACAGTTGAGACTTTATTCTGCCGGTCATAATTTAAAACGGCATACTCTTTCCCATTGTTCATGGAGTGCAGCGCATCGAGGCCCTGTGTTCTAAAGGCGCCGCCCCAAATTTCTTCAAGGGTGATGCTCTTTTGTTGTGCGGTAAGGGTAGAAAAAGCTGTTAGAAACAGCAATAAAAAAGGGAGGGAGTTTAATCTTTTCAAAGTGTTAAAATTTTGCTATGCCAAGTTTACTAATTTTTTGTGAAAGAACGTAAGGTTTTTTTGTTAAATAAGGCCTTGCCACATTTAATGAAAGGAGAAACAATAAGTTATAATAGCTTATAAAGACTACATTTTTTACAGAAAAAGTTGATGATTTATGTTTGGCAAAAATTATTAATCGCGAACAAGGGGCATGGTTGTGCAACGCAGCAAACCTTCCTGTTTTGAAATTTCGGCATACGGCACTTCTTCAACCGTAAAACCTTGTTCACGCAACCATGTATTCAGCCGGGTGAAGTTTTTTTCTGAAATGACAACATCTGGAGAAATAGAGAATATGTTACTGTTCATGTTATACATTTCCTCCTTAGTAATATGAAAGCAATTTTCCGCTCCGAAGAAATCCACTAGCCACTTATATTCCTCCTCAATCAAAAAACCCTCCTTGTGGAAAATGGCTTTACCCCGTCCCAAAGGCTGAAAACAGCAGTCCAGATGCAAAGCATTTTCATCGGCCACCGTATTACTTTTTCTAAGGTTGAAGGACTTCACCTTCTTATGCGGAAACAATTTCTGAAGGTGTTTTACCGCGTTCATATTGGTGCGCGCCGTTATAAAACTTGGATAATCATCTCCATAATAGGCACCAACAAAAATATAATCGCCCCACGGCATTACATCGCCACCTTCAATATGGGCATTCTCTGGAAATTCAATAATTTTTGAAGGGTCAATTTGTTCGATTACGTGCTCTATGGCCTCAATTTCCATGGAACGGTCTTCCAAAATATTTGCAATAATGAATTTATCTTCAATTACAAAGGCAATATCGCGCGAGAAAATTTGATTATAATCCTTGATATGTTGTGGTCTATACACCTTTACCCCATACTTTTTGAAAACTTCAGCCACGGCTTCCATTTCCTTCACCATATCTTCGTCCTTAGGATATGTGCCAGCCTTAATATGTTCCGCCGATTTGGGATCATAGGCATTTTCCAGCTTTGGCACGGGGCCATTGCTGTCTGCGCGCCCTAGCACCACAGCACGCAATCTTGAAGTTTCGTCGTAGATGTTTAAATTAATCATATCGCAAATATAGAAAAAGCACCTCGATAGGAAGTGCTTTTAAAAGTATTAAAAATTAGAATTTATCGCTTCTCAATAGGTACGAAGGAACGAAGGTTTGCACCCACATAAATTTGTCTGGGGCGGCCAATTGGTTCTTTTTGAAGTCTCATCTCTCTCCACTGGGCTATCCATCCCGGTAAACGGCCCAATGCAAACATAGGAGTGAACATTTCTACCGGTATGCCTAAGGCACGGTAAATAATGCCTGAATAGAAATCTACATTTGGGTATAGTTTTCTATCTACGAAATAGGGATCTGCCAATGCTTCTTGTTCAAGTGCTTTGGCAATATCAAGTACGGGATCGTCTATTCCTAATTCTTCCAAAACATCGTCTGCGGCTTTTTTTATGATTTTTGCACGTGGATCAAAGTTTTTATATACCCTGTGCCCAAAGCCCATCAAACGGAAAGGATCATCTTTATCTTTGGCTTTCGCCATAAATTTTTTAGTATCGCCACCATCTTCTTTAATTGCTTCTAGCATTTCAATTACAGCTTGGTTTGCACCTCCATGAAGGGGGCCCCAAAGTGCTGCTATTCCTGCTGAAATGGAAACAAAAAGACCGGCGTGCGACGAACCTACAATACGTACCGTTGAGGTGGAGCAATTCTGTTCGTGGTCTGCATGCAGTATTAATAATTTGTTTAGCGCATCAACTACAGTAGGCTTAGATGTGTATTCACCACTTGGTTTTTTAAACATCATTTTCACAAAGTTGTCAACGTAACGCAAGGAATCATCCCCATAATCTAGTGGCAAGCCCAGGCGTTTTCTGTAGGTCCAAGCGGTAAGCACAGGAAATTTTGCGAGAATTTTTACTATGGCTTTATACATGTCTTCCTCGCTATCAACGTTTACCGAAGAAGGGTTAAATGCCACTAAAGCAGAGGTCAATGAAGAAAGGACTCCCATTGGATGGGCCGATTTTGGGAAACCATCCAATATTCTTTTTACATCCTCATCCACGTGAGATTGTGCTTTTATGTCATCGTGAAATTTTTCGAGCTGATTCTCTGTGGGCAATTCTCCAAAAATAAGTAGATAACAAACTTCCAAAAAGCGTGCTTTTTCGGCAAGTTCCTCGATAGAATAACCCCGATACCGGAGAATACCTTTTTCCCCGTCCAAAAATGTAATAGCGCTTTCACAAGAGCCGGTATTTTTATATCCCGGATCCAAAGTAACTACGCTATCCGTAACACTTCTAAGGTTTTTTATATCTATTCCTAATTCATTCTCAGTACCTTCCACTATGGGAAATTCATATTTTTTACCATCTATTTCGAGGGTCGCCATCTTTGCCATAAAATATCTTGTGTTTTTTTAATTTATTCAGAAATGCTAAAGTACAAAAAACCAAGGAATTTTTTTAACATATCCCACTTATCTTAGGTTAAATAATCCTTAAATCACAGGTCATTCAGCGATTTTTCAAAAAATAAAAAAACCCTGCAATGGGCAGGGTTTTCAAATTATTTACTTAAAGTTATATTTTAAAAGCATTTCGCTGCGGAAAATATGCAACTTCACCCAATTCCTCCTCGATTCGAAGCAATTGATTGTACTTTGCCATACGGTCACTTCGCGAAGCAGAACCTGTTTTTATCTGTCCACAATTCAATGCAACCGCTAAATCTGCAATGGTATTGTCTTCGGTTTCCCCGCTTCTATGGCTCATTACGGAAGTGTAACCCGCATTATGCGCCATATTTACAGCTGCAATGGTTTCGGTTAAGGTCCCTATTTGATTTACTTTTATAAGAATTGAATTAGCTATTTTTTCTGAAATACCTTTTGAAAGTCTTTCCACATTTGTCACGAAAAGATCATCGCCCACCAATTGCACTTTATCACCAACTTTTTCAGTTAGATACTTCCAGCCTTCCCAATCGTTTTCGTCCATCCCATCCTCGATTGAAATGATGGGATATTTTTCGCACAAATCTGCCAAATAATCAGCCTGTTCCTGTGAAGTGCGAACTTTTCCCTTATCGCCTTCAAACTTGGTGTAATCGTATTTTTTCTTGATATAGAATTCCGCGGAAGCGCAATCCAGGGCAATCATTACCTCATCGCCAAGTTTATAGCCTGCCTTCTTAGTTGCTTTCGCGATAGTGTCCAAAGCATCCTCGGTTCCATCCAAGGTTGGGGCAAACCCACCCTCATCACCCACAGCAGTACTTAAACCGCGATCGTGCAATACTTTTTTTAAGTTGTGAAAAATTTCGGAACCCATTTGCATGGCCTGGGTGAAGCTTTTCGCCTTTACGGGCATCACCATAAATTCCTGAAAAGCGATAGGCGCATCACTGTGCGAACCGCCGTTTATAATATTCATCATTGGCACCGGAAGCGTTTTGGCACTCACCCCGCCAACGTAACGGTACAATGGCATTCCCAATTCGGCAGCGGCTGCTTTTGCGCAGGCCAAAGAAACTCCGAGAATTGCGTTTGCACCAAGTTTCGATTTGTTTTTGGTGCCGTCCAGTTCGATCATCGTTTTGTCAATCAATTCCTGTTCAAAAACAGAAATGCCCAATAAAGTTCCCGCAATTTTGCCCGTTACATTCTCTATCGCTTTCAAAACCCCTTTACCCATATAATCCTTTCCCCCATCGCGAAGTTCAACAGCTTCGTGCTCACCCGTTGAAGCTCCCGAAGGAACGGCAGCGCGGCCCATAAAACCGTTTTCTGTGATTACGTCTACTTCAATAGTTGGGTTTCCTCGGGAGTCAAAAATTTGTCTAGCGATGATGTCGATGATGATGCTCATTGGTTTATTTTATATTGTTATTGTTTATTCTCTATCAAAAAACCCCAAAAGATTTTTGGAAACTTTTGAGGTCTAATTTTTAAACTATTTGTAATTTATGTTTTTCAATACTTTCGATAAACCCATCAAAAAGATAGGAAGCATCGTGCGGCCCGGGACTTGCTTCGGGATGGTACTGAACTGAAAATGCGGGTTTATTTTTCACTCGAATTCCGCTGGCGGTATGATCGTTTAAGTGCATATGGGTAATTTCAATATCGGCGTTCGCTTCCGCTTCTTCCCTATTGATTGCAAATCCATGATTTTGTGATGTTATTTCTCCTTTTCCTGTAATTAAATTTATTATCGGGTGGTTTATTCCGCGGTGACCGTGGTGCATTTTATAGGTCGAAATTCCATTTGCAAGCGCTAAAATTTGATGGCCCAAACAGATTCCAAAAAGTGGCAATTCCTTTTCCAAGATTGTTTTTACAACTTCTATGGCACCATGCAAAGGCTCGGGATCACCGGGGCCGTTTGCAATAAAATACCCATCTGGATTGAATTGTTTCATTTCCTCAAAGGAGGAATTATATGGAAAAACTTTAATGTAACAATCTCTCTCAGCCAATCTGCGGAGGATATTCTTCTTGATGCCCAAATCCAACGCTGAAATTTTATACTTTGCGTTTTCCTCTCCATAGAAATACGGCTCTTTCGTAGAAACTTTTGAAGCCAGTTCCAAACCGTTCATATCCGGCACTTCGGCCAACTGTTTCTTCAAATCTTCAAAATTGTCAACATCTGTAGAAATTACGGCGTTCATCGCACCGTTGTCACGAATGTAGCTTACCAATGCGCGAGTATCGACATCGCTGATTGCGAGTAAATTATTTCGGTTTATGAATTCTTCCAAAGAACTGTCGGCCGCCTCACGTGAATAGTTGTAGCTGAAATTCCGCACCACCAAGCCAGCGATCTTCACACTATCAGATTCATTTTCGTCTTTATTGGTACCGTAATTCCCGATGTGTGCATTGGTGGTTACCATTATTTGCCCGTAATAGGATGGATCTGTAAAAATTTCCTGATAACCGGTCATTCCGGTGTTGAAACAAACTTCACCGAAGGCCGAACCTTCTTTGTTTCCAACCGCTTTTCCATAGAAAACGGTTCCGTCTGCCAATAAAATGAGTGCTTTTTTTCGTGTTTGGTATTTCATGCTTTGAAGGGTTTCAAGTTTCACCCTTCGACAAGCTCAGGGTGACAATTTCAGGTTTTCAAAATTCTTTGCAAAAATAGTATAAAAAAAGGGATAAACGAAAACGCTTATCCCTTTGTGAAGTAGAACTGGAAATTATAAATCGAAATCAAGTTTTATAATAAATTATTGCTTTATAAATTTTTTAGTGGCTGAGCCTTTTTCAGTTTCTATTTTTAAGAAATAAATGCCATTTGAAAGGTTTGAGATATCAAATTTATTTTCAGATAAGGTAGCATTCACTTTTTGCCCTAGAGAATTATAGATACTATAATTGTAATTGCCTGATTGCGATTTGATATTCAAAAATTCAGAAGCAGGATTTGGATATATTTCGAAATCATTTTTTGTGAAACCCTCTACAGATAATGGTTGTCTTAAAAAGCGATATACTGTCCCGTTGGGCATCATTCCTTGAAGATATGATAGATTAACCGTTTCTCCTGGATTCAATGTAATAACCGTTGGGTTTGTAGGATTTCCGGATAAAAAATAGCCTGTATCTTCCAATTGTTGGGTGTCAATATTAAAGGAAGTAATCAAACTAACTTGTGGCCCTGTTTCTCCTTCAAAAGATTCGGATGGGTTGTTAATGGAACTTGGCCCATACCGAAATTCTACTGTATTGCTGCCTTCGTATAACCAAAGTTGGAAATTCATAAAATCACTTTCGGTAGAATCTTCCCAAAAACCAACATTATTCCATTCAATTTTTAAAATTCTACTGCCTGCAGCTCCTTCGGTTTTATATGAAATATTGGACTCCGACACTCCGCTAGTAAATCCTAAGTCTATTAAGTCCTGCCCCATGGGCACAAAGAGCGGGACAATACCCCCATCAATTGGGTTGGATGAAAGGACACCCCCTACGCTCCACTCCAAAATATAAATTGTGCTAAAAGTATAAGTGCCAAAGTTAAAACTGAAACCTAATGGAATCGTATAACCTGGATCGTCCCAAACCTCACCATTATTAAGCGAAGTGCTTCCCGTCAAATTTGAATACGTAATATTTTCTGTTTCGAAGTTGTAATTGCTCTGAGCATTTGCAACAATTCCAAATAATAGAAATGCAGTAAATAGTAAATTTTTAGCCATGTCCTTAATGTATTGGTTTACAGCTGTAAAATTGAAATATATTTTATTGCCATTTTCAATTTTTCGATTAGAGGAACAAAAAAAGGGATAAACAACCAAGCTTATCCCTTCTTAAATATTAATGTATAAAGAAATGAATTATTCTTCCTCTTTCTTCGCTTCTTTTTCAGCTTTTGCTGGAGCGGCTTTTGCAGCTGGTGCAGCAGCGGCAGCTTCAGTGTTTGATGAACCACCACGACGACTTCTACGAGTCGATTTCTTCTTGGTAGCTTTGCCTGCGTTGTAAATTTCGTTGAAATCTACAAGCTCAATCATTGCCATATCAGCGTTATCACCTAGACGATTACCCAATTTAATTATACGGGTGTAACCTCCCGGACGGTCACCAACTTTTGGCGCAACAGTTCTGAAAAGTTCTGCAACCGCATCTTTTTGACGCAATTTTGCGAAAACCAAACGACGGTTGTGCGTGGTGTCTTCTTTAGACTTTGTTACCAAAGGCTCTACAAACTGTTTCAACGCTTTTGCTTTTGCAACAGTAGTGTTGATGCGTTTGTGCTCTACAAGTGAGCAAGCCATGTTTGCCAACATTGAGTGTCTGTGGGCGGTCTTTCTTCCTAAGTGATTTATTTTTTTTCCGTGTCTCATGACATTTTTGTTTTCATCATCTTGCTACAACATCCGTTCTTCGGAGAGCAAATTATGATGGGTTATTGATTAACGATTGTCGATTGATGATTGTTGATTTCAGATTTAAAACTTCAGCAATCTGAAATCAAAAATCTGAAATCGTTAATCACTAGTCTTTATCTAATTTATATTTTGCAAGATCCATCCCGAAGTTTAGGCCTTTCACGTTTACAAGCTCTTCAAGCTCTGTAAGCGATTTTTTACCGAAGTTGCGGAATTTCATCAAGTCATTTTTGTTGTACGATACAAGATCGCCCAAAGTATCAACTTCTGCAGCCTTCAAACAGTTTAGCGCACGAACCGAAAGGTCCATATCTACCAATTTTGTTTTAAGCAACTGACGCATGTGAAGGGATTCTTCATCATAAGTTTCAGTTTGTGCAATTTCATCTGCCTCCAAAGTAATGCGCTCATCGCTGAACAACATAAAGTGGTGGATAAGAGTTTTTGCAGCTTCGGTCAATGCATCTTTTGGGTGGATTGATCCGTCAGTTACGATTTCGAAAACTAATTTTTCGTAATCGGTCTTTTGCTCTACACGGAAGTTTTCAATGCTGTACTTCACATTTTTTATAGGAGTGTAGATAGAATCTGTAAAGATGGTTCCCAAAGGAGCATTTGCTTTTTTGTTCTCTTCAGCTGGAACGTAACCGCGACCTTTTTCGATAGTAATTTCGAAATTAAGGTTCACTTTTTTGTCCATATTGCAAAGAACCAATTCTGGGTTCAATACTTGGAATCCTGAAATGAATTTTTGGAAATCACCCGCCTTCAACTGCTCGTTTCCAGAAACTGAAATAGTAACGGTTTCGTTGTCTATTTCGTCAATCTGTCTTTTGAAACGAACTTGTTTCAGGTTCAAAATAATTTCGGTAACATCTTCCACTACTCCAGCAATGGTAGAAAATTCGTGATCCACGCCTTCGATGCGAACCGAAGTGATGGCGAATCCTTCCAAAGAGGAAAGTAATACGCGTCTTAATGCGTTACCCACGGTAAGTCCGTAACCTGGTTCCAAAGGACGAAATTCAAATTTCCCTTCGAAATCGGTAGAGTTTACCATTATAACTTTATCAGGCTTCTGAAAACTAAATACTGCCATTTTTTTTCTTCGTTTTAATTGTTATTTAGTTGCGCGGTTTAAAAGTTTGAAGAACACTATAAACCCTTTGGCCAAATACCAATATGATTATTTTATTATTTAGAATATAATTCGACGATAAACTGCTCGTTGATGTTTTCTGGGATTTGGATA
>Ga0209344_10000720_pt1 | contig 51843 bp, 43 predicted proteins | sample Cruoilmetagenom6_FD_187293 | JGI IMG/M metagenome (GOLD analysis project Ga0209344, IMG submission 187293) | Oil polluted marine microbial communities from Coal Oil Point, Santa Barbara, California, USA - Santa Barbara Oil Seep Sample 6 (SPAdes)... | ecosystem: Environmental > Aquatic > Marine... | reverse complement strand
GGTGATAGCTAACAGCTAGCTCGAGTGTTTTTCGTGACAGCCCTTTTGGTGGCGCAGCGCCATAAAAGCGCTGCCATTGTTTAATCAGTTTTGCGCGGTCGTAATTACAGTGAATACCTATTCGGTCTCGTTGTTTGGTCATTGTCAGTGCCTTCATGATTGTATGAAGACACTACCGCTTCCTTAGAGAGGTAAGTCCAGTGAATAGAGGGCTAAAGCCGCCTTATCCGAGGAGAGGGATCATAACGATTTTCATGCTTCCAATTGATGAATTGGCTTACACTATCCACTTGGTCGTCATGTTTAACATTTGGGAAGGCCATTAACTCTCTTTTGAATCTCAACATCCATTCAGCATACTCAGGAATGTGAATTTTACCTGCTTCGATCATTGGTGTGGCATTTTCAAAGCGGACAATTTTGTTGGTAGTAGGTTTAATGCCCCTTACATGACAATTTATGTCTAAGAGGTCATCTTCGCAGTCTTCAATTATGTAACTGCCACTTGCAGCATCTTCGATCAATACGAGGTTCGCTTTAGATCTTGATGCTTGGCTCTTCACATTTCTCACAAGTTCGGGGATTTTCATTTTTCGACGAAAGAGATCTATTAGATAACAATTCTTTCCGATAACGCCCCATGTGGTGCAAACACTATAGTCGTTATGGGCGCCATCCTTCACAGCCGTATCCCATGATTGAACTATTTTTTCAAACTCCAGATCTTCAACGCTGTCATATGTTCTAAACCAGCCCCAAGTTAGGATGTCGCTTTCTCTTGGATATGGTGTTTGCAAGTACTGAGCTGAATAAAGCGATGAGCCTAGGCTACTTTTGATACTATCTAATATCTCTGCACTTAATCTCGCCTCGTGAAGAAAATCACCCTCCTTAAAGCGATGTGATCCTCTTGGGTGCAAGGGTATTGTCTGCGTCTCAGTGGAAATGGCTGGCAGATTAAGATGCTCGAAGTCACCATGCTCTATCAGATGACCGGCAAGGTCTTCTTCATGCAGCCTTTGCATGACAACAATAACGGCTCCTTCACTTGGGTTATCAAATCTTGAGAGGAGTGTATTCTTATACCATTCAATGACCTGTTCTCGACTAACATCGCTAGTAATCTCGTTTGGCTTATGAACATCATCCAAGATAATGAGATCGCCGCCACGCCCAGTGAGGCTACCACCGACACTCGTGTTTAGCCTGAAGCCTTTCTGTGTGGTTTCAAATTCGGATGCTGCTTTCTTGCGCCTTGATAGCCGCACAGCAGGAAAGGTTTTTTGGAACCACTCACTTTCCAGTATCGTCAGAGAGTCCCTGCCAAATTTTTCTGATAAGTCAGAACCGTAGGTGCTGGTTATCACTTTTAAATTGGGGTTGTGGCCCATTAGCCAAAGTGGGAAGCATATTGTGATAATATGTGACTTCAGTGACCTTGGCGGTAACGTGATAAGAAGCCGCCTTGTGTGGCCTGAGCGTACTCTCAGCAATGCATGTATCACAGCGTCAATGTGCCAATTGTCCTGAAAGTCATTACCCGGGTTCAAGAAGTGAAAGGCTTTGTGTATGAAGAGTCTGAAGTCTTCTCTGAGCGCATACTGGAGTAATTGCGTATTTTTCATGATCCGTCCTCCAGATCTGCATCCTCTACCTTTAGGCCATTTTTTCTGGCGTACTCTTTGATGAAGCTTGAAACGATCTCTCTATCCAGCTCCGAGAGTGATTTCTCGCGGCGGTCCACCAACAACTCAGATTGGTGATCTGAATATTGATGAAAGAGTAATTCCATAGCTTTGATGTCACCGGTAAGGCCTTTCTCCACAAGTTTACGTGTCATGGCTTCGCCGCGTGTGATCTTCAGGCGCTGACCGTTTTCTATAATGGTTATTTTCTTGTTGAGCTCCTTATAAGAAAGCGAATTAATGGTTTTTGAGACCTTTGGTCGCCCCAATGGGTTGCCTGACTTCCCAGGTGCAAAACGTGATCCTTTAGGTGGCTTACCGTAGCCTGTTTTATATGGTTTCTTACTCATGATGCTTCTCAGTCGTTAAGTTTTATAGGGGTGATGCCAGTCATCTGTTCAAACCGAGTGAGGGCGACGCTGGCATAGTGAGGGTCAATCTCTATTCCATAAGCCACACGGCCTACTTGCTCCGCGGCTAGAAGCGTTGAGCCAGACCCGAGGAATGGATCTAGTATGACGGCACCTCTTTTGGTGCAGTCGAGGATGGCATCGCTTAAAAGTGTCAGAGGTTTAACCGTCGGGTGAGCGTGTAGAAGTTCACGGTCTTCTTGCTTGAGGCTGCTCACACCTGGGTAGGACCAGACGTTGGTGCGATTACGACCGTATTTGCCGAGGGCGATGTTGTTCTGGTGTTTGCCCTTACTGAAGATGGCTATCATCTCATGTTGTGAGCGATAGAAACTACCCATGCCTCCGCGGCCCTTATCCCAAACACATAGGTTGAGATATCGATCAAAAACGCTTGACCCCACCTCAATAAGGTTATGAAGGTGCCGCCAATCCATAAATAGATAGGCGATGCTATCAGCTGCCATGTATTCTGATGATAATGTAAGGCTCTCGTGGAGGAAGGCGATGAAGTCATCTTCACTCATCTCGCCAGCAGCCATTGCGAAGTTTTTGTGAACTACTTCACCGTTCCCACTGACAAAGCCTTTAATGGGAACATTGTATGGTGGGTCGCTAAAGAGCATATCAACGACCGTATCACCCAACAGCTTTTTATAACCGCTGCTATCTATGGCGTCGCCGCATAGTAAACGGTGGTCGCCGAGCGCCCATAGGTCACCGATACTAACGTCGAAGGCAGGGATTATGTTATGGGCAGTGTCATCATCCACAGCATCGGCGAGCAATAGAAGGTCGAGTTCAGGTGTTTCAAAGCCGGTAAGATCAATATTAACCTCATGCTCAATGAGACAGGACAGTTCGACCTTCAAAAGATCATTGTCCCAACTACTGTCTAAAGCAATGCGATTATCAGCGATGCGGTATGCTTTAATTTGGTCATCAGATAGGTGCGTGATGGTTACGCAGGGGATGTCTATCAGTTTGAGTTGTTGCGCTGCCAAGGCACGGCCATGCCCAGCTATTAGGTTGTTATCCTCGTCAATTAAAACAGGCGTAATGAACCCAAAAGCTTGGATGCTCTTGGCAATTTTATTGATCTGATTTTTTGAATGTAAACGGGTATTCCGTGCATATGGAGTTAGTGCTTCAATAGGCAAGGTGGTGATTGTTAGGTTTTTCATAATGCTCTCCTGTCTGTTACAGAAGAGGCTGACATGATTTTAAAAAGTTCTTTTATGGATTAATAGATTTTTCGGCCTTTTTACGTTTCTCAATAACTTTTCTAACGGGCGTGGCGAGCTGGTGATCAGCCTTATTAAAGCGCACTCTTACCCCCTGCTTGGCTTTTAAAGCTTTAATGATTTCATCTTTGACGATTATGCAAACTTCCAAAAATTTTCCTACATCTTTGCCTAGTTTGGGGTCATGGGCTCTTTTCGGTTTATGGTTAGTGCAATCAGTAATAACGGTATAGAGGCTTTCAATCATTGCGTTGAGGCTGTCATGGTTTGGGCCGCGCTTGACATGTCCTGATATATCACTCAGAGCAGTTTCAAGGTGCGTTAAGAATAAAGGCCAGTTCTCATGGATAAAGTCACCATCAGATTGTATGGCCCACCTTTTGCCGTCCTCAAGGAGACGGCATCCGAAACTATGGTTAATATAGTTTATTGTTGATTGATTAAATTGAGTATTATCCTCACAAGTTCGTAATTGATATCTCTTGAGTAGCTGGTTGAGCTCATAGATAGAGGGTTTTGGGTTGTTCGAGAAAAGAGGTATCAATTCAATCAGGTCTTTTTCCATGATAGCCAAGTCTCCGTTGTACGGCTTATCTGGATTGTTAGGGTCTATGATATTGGATGGGTTGGAGGTTTCATTTTCAATTACCCTATTAATAATGTTATTAAGGTAGAATCTAATATTCACTATCTCTGTGGACTTTTGACCAGAATTATTTGATTTTGTTGGTTTACAAAGAATGTCAATAATTGTCGCGTAGACCTCGTTGCTCATGGAATATCGGAGGCCAGTCCAACCGCTATTGCTCTGAGACTGGCTTAAAATATCATGTGTAGAATCAACCATGCGACATCCTTAATGACTAGTATTATATTACGAAACTATAATGACCAAGTACTCTTTTTCAAAGTACATACCACTCTTAATTCTGTTGTAACGTAGCGCCTCTTGGTCACACAACCTATTTGCTGTCACACAACCTATTTGCTAGTAGCATTATACACTTAAAACTTGAAAATTTATCAATGGAGGAATACCGTTATTTATTGATTAATAACTTTTTGCTTGGGGGAATCATGGATACTGTAGATTTAACATCAGAAAATCTAAATGATAGCGGCCCGGATGCTCTCATTCTCAATGCTTCGATAGTTCCTAAATTGAGTCTAGCTCAACAACAGAATTCGATCCCAGTTATTAGTGACCTATATGTCGAGAATAATACGGATATGGATTTGAATGATGTGGAGCTACATCTAACTAGTGATCCATTGTTTCTCACGCAAAAGATATGGCATATAGACCGTATCAATGCTGGTAGTAGATTCCATATTCGTGATGTCGATATAGAAATTATGAGAAGCTACCTAGCCGATCTACGTGAAGCAGTTAAGGGTTCAGTTATTTTTTCATTAAAGCAAAATGAAGAAGAGATTAAGCAGCTATCTGTTCCAATAGACGTCCTGGCACCTGATGAGTGGGGTGGTATTAGTTATTTGCCAGAACTTACGGCAGCTTATTGCTGTCCCAATGATCCCTCAGTTAGTAAGGTTTTGCTCGAAGCAGCGGAATGCCTGAGCAAGGCTGGTTTAGACGTTAGTCTTGAAGGCTATCAAAAGAAGGACAGAAAGCGTGTTTGGGAATTAATTTCAGCTACATATAATGCAGTTGCAAGTCACCAAATTGTTTATGCCAACCCTCCAGCAAGTTTTGAGAATAATGGCCAAAAGGTACGCCCACCATCCCGAATTCTCGAGGAGGGGTTGGGTACTTGCTTTGATCTAGCTTTATTGTTTTCTTCAGTTCTTGAGCAGATAGGGCTTAACCCTCTTATACTAATTACTAAAGATCATGCTTTTGCTGGGTGCTGGTTGGTTGAAGAAGATTTTTCCATTGCAGCTCAGGATGATGCTCAAGCGTTAAGAAAACGCGTAAAGCTAGGTGAATTGATCTTAATAGAAACAACTTTTTTAACCAAACGGCCCGCACCAAATCTAAAACAAGCTACGACTGCCGCCTTAGCTCACTTGGATAAGGATGATGATTTCCATTATGCGATAGACATAAAACGGTCTCGAATGAATTCAATTAGGCCCTTGATGTTTGGTGGAGAGAAACTGAAGCAATTAGATGCTGATCAATCGTACACTCCAAGGCCCCCAGATTCACTCGTTATTGAAGAAGCGCCAATTCTTCCTGATCTTGAATATATTACGACAGTAGATGTTAAGCCAGATTCCCCAGAAGGTCGGATTGAACGCTGGAAGCGTCGTTTGTTAGATTTAACCCTACGTAATAATTTATTGAATTTTAAGCAGACAAAAAGGGCGCTCCCAATATTTTGTCCTGATCCAGCTAAACTCGAGGATCAATTGGCTGAAGGTGATAAATTAAAGTTCATCCCTATGCCGGATGTTATGGACGGCAATGACCCAAGAAGTTCCCAGATACATCAGGAGCGGCATTCAAAAGATGCAAAAGAACAACTAGCGACGGAAAGCCTTTCAAAAAAAGAACTCCTGATCAATCTTTCAGAAAAGGACCTGGAAGGAAGGCTAATCGAATTATATCGAAAGGCCCGGAATGACCTTGAAGAGGGAGGGGCTAACACACTCTTCTTGGCAATTGGCTTCTTGAAATGGAAACAAGAGGACAATTCTGAGCGAGTATTTAAAGCGCCTTTATTATTATTGCCTGTTTCGGTGGACCGCAAAAGCGTTATCTCTGGATTTAGAATGACTCTCATTGATGATGACCCTGTTTTTAATCCAACTCTTTTACAAATGCTTCGTCAAGACTATGGATTATCCTTTAAAGAATTTGAGGATGAATTGCCGCGTGACCACTCAGGTATAGATGTGCCAATGATCTGGCAAATTGTGCGTAAGGCAATTCGTGAGAAAAAAGGATGGGAAGTCGTTGAAGATGTTTATATCTCAACATTCTCATTTACGAAGTATTTGATGTGGAAAGACCTTCAAGATCGTACAGATTTACTGAAGAAGAATCCCGTCGTAAAACACTTAATCGATACGCCACGAGATATGTACCCTAATCAGGGAGAGTTTCCTTCATCAGATGAGCTAGATGATAGAAAGCACCCAAGAGACACCTTCTGTCCAATGATAGCAGATTCCTCACAACTTTCTGCGGTTTTTGCGGCAGCAGAGGGTAAAAATTATGTATTAGTTGGTCCGCCCGGAACTGGAAAGTCGCAGACCATTACGAATATAATCGTCCAATGTTTAGCTGAAGGTAAAACGGTTCTTTTCGTCTCTGAAAAAATGGCTGCACTTGATGTTGTTTATAGGCGTTTACGAGAAGTTGGTATGAGTAGCTTTTGTCTTGAATTGCATTCCTCAAAAGCTCGGAAAATGGACGTTCTTGAGCAGTTAGGTATCGCATGGAATGCATCAAAACCTCTCAAGGCAGAAGATTGGGAAAAAGAAGCTTTAAAGTTAGAAAAGCTTCGTAAAAAATTGAATAAGTTTCCCAAGCATTTGCATGAGATATATCAGAATGGTCTTTCTCCTTTTAAAGCCTTAAGTACTATCATTGGTAATGCTGAAACATTGAAAATCGATTTTTCGTGGACAGATACTATCGATCACTCAGAAGATGAATTAAATACATTATTTGAGCTGGTTGATCGCTTGGGGATCAACGCGATTCAAGTCGGGGAAATCAATGCAAACCCATTCGCTGAAGTGACAACTGGAGAGTGGTCAAGAGGTTGGCAAAGTAAATTTGAACAAGCAGCAGACGCACTCTTGGTGTCTAGTCGCAATTTAAAAGAATGCTCTGAAGCCTTACTGAAAATTTTAAATGTTGATTTACCTTCGCTCGATATGGATTCCTTGAGTACTATGAATGCGTTGGCGGCCTTGCTCCCCCAAGCTTATGGCAAGAGCTATGATTTTGCCGGCAAAAGCGAGGTTTCAAAGGTCTGCAAGGATTTATCGCTGGCGTATGATAATGGTATTACGTATGCCGAACAGCACTTATCACTTTCAATTAATTATTCACGTGAAGTAATAGGACTAGACTTAGACACGTTGGCGAAAGATTGGGGAAATGCCCAGGCGGTTTGGTGGCCGATGTCATTTTTCCAGATGTATGGCATTAAGAAAAAGCTATTGGAGTTCTCATCAGGAAAACCCACTTTAATACGAGAGTCAGTTGCCGACGACATTACTGCTTTGATTCAGATGAAGAGTTGTGATGTAACACTCTCTACTTTGGAAAATTCCTTGCAATCATTAGGGGCGGATTGGAAAGGTTTAGATACTAGCTGGCCGTTACTATTAAAAGCTAAAGAGTTTGCTGAAGAACTTTCTGGACTTCTTACGTCATTATCGGATGGAGATATTGATAAACTTATGGTTCTGCGTAGTGAGTTAAGTCGTATTCTCAAAGATGGGAATGATTTCTTAAATACGAGTGGTCCTATCGGCGTTAAGTGTCAGAACTTTGTTTTGGCATACGAGGATTGTCAAAAAACATTAATGGATTTGAGGGGGCTTATTGCACCTGATACTGATAAATTACTTAAGTATGCCAATGAGCGATCATGGTATGAAAACATAGAAAAAACCATTGGTGGGTGGCAATCAAATATTCCTAAGTTAAGAGTCTGGTGTGCGTGGAGGAATGTAAGAGCTGAATCTATAGCAAAAGGACTTAATCCTGTCGTAGATGCCCTTGAAGGGGGGCTTTTTGCCGCTGAGGAGGCTGTGCATGTATTCGATGTCAATTATAAGAGGTGGTGGTTAGATATTGTAGTCGATGCTGATCCAGTTTTGCGTGACTTTGTTAGTGCTGAACATGAACGGTCAATCAAGGACTTTAAGGAACTTGATCAGAAATTTATGGAGCTAACACCTAAGTATATTCGAGCAAAGTTAAGTGGTAATATCCCTTCTAAGAACTCAATGAGTGGGCGTGCTCAGACGGAATGGGGTGTGCTAAATAGAGAGCTGAATAAAAAAGCACGCCATATGCCTTTGCGTAAGCTTGTTAACAGTTTACCTAATGTTCTAACAAAATTAACGCCATGTATTTTAATGAGCCCGTTGTCGATAGCTCAATATTTAAGCGCCGACAGTTCACTCTTTGATGTTGTTGTTTTTGATGAAGCATCTCAAATTCCTGTATGGGATGCTATCGGCGCTATCGCTAGAGGAAAGCAATCAATTGTCGTTGGAGATCCAAAACAGTTACCGCCTACCAGTTTCTTCGGGAGGTCGGATGACAAAGATGATGACGATGATCTTGAAGTGGAGGATTTGGAAAGTATTTTGGATGAGTGTATGGGAGCTAGTCTTCCGACATTATATCTGGACCGTCATTACCGTAGTCGACATGAGAGTTTAATAACTTTCTCAAATCACCGATACTATCAAAGTAGACTTGTCACGTTTCCGTCTTCTGTGACTAATGATACTGCTGTCTCTTATCATCATGTACCTGACGGCGTTTTTGAGCGGTCTGGGGCGCGTTTAAACGTTAAAGAAGCTCAGGCAGTAGCTGAAGCAGTGTTAGCATGGCTAAAAAATCCAGAGTTTATTAGCAATAAATGGACTATTGGAGTTGTGACATTCAATCAGCAACAACAAAAATTAATAATGGATTTACTTGATGATGCGCGAAGAGATGACCCTTCAATTGAAGAGCACTTTAACACTGAAAACATTGAACCAGTTTTCGTCAAGAATCTTGAGAACGTTCAAGGGGATGAGCGAGATATAATAATCTTTTCTGTTACCTACGGACCAGCGCCGAATGGTAGGATGTATATGAACTTTGGCCCACTGAACAAGGAAGGTGGAGAGCGCAGGTTGAATGTTGCGATAACTCGTGCCCGACAGGAAATGCATGTTTATGGCACTCTGAGGGGTGAGGACGTTGATCTCTCAAGAACGAAGGCAATCGGCGTTAGAGATTTTAAACATTTCCTTGAATTTGCTGAAAAGGGTAAGCGAGCAATTGCTGAAGCTATTGATACCCCTCGTGGAGATTTTGATAGTCCATTTGAGGCTGAGGTTGCGCAAAGGCTAACCGCAAAAGGTTGGGACGTGCACACACAGATTGGGGCTTCAAATTATCGGGTAGATTTAGGTATTGTGCACCCTGATAGCGCTGGACGCTATATTGCAGGTGTTGAATGCGACGGTGCTACATATCATAGCTCTGCAAATGCGAGAGAACGTGACAGGTTGAGGGAAATGGTCTTGAGAGGACTTGGCTGGAATATTGTCAGGATATGGTCAACGGACTGGTGGCTAGACCCTGCTAGCTCAACAGAAAAAATTCACAAGCAGTTACAAGAGCTTCTAGAGAAAGACAGAAATAAACCAGAACCAGAACTGTTGCTAGATTTAGAGCTCCCTGAAGTAATTCTTGAGGATATTGTTGAACAGGAAAACTATGCCGAGGATGAACCTTCCAACGAACCAATATATTCGGCAATTGACCTTAGTTCAATTTGCGGGAACTTGAAGAGTGATAATTTTCATGAGTACAGGGAAACTAACAGGATAAAAAAACTTATTGAGGCTCTAATAGAAAATGAAGCCCCTATAAGCTTAAAGTCATTAGCGGATAAAATATCTAGAGCATATGGTTTTAAGCAAACAGGGAGCCGAATCTTAAACCGTATCCATATTTGCGCCAAACCTCTCTCAAAAATGACAAAGGAGGGTGATCAAACTTTCCTTTGGCCAAAAGGTGTCAATGTTTCTAAATATGATGGCTACAGGGTATCTCGAAGCCCCGATATCTGCGAACGAGAAATTGACCATATATGTCTCGTAGAGCTGACAAATCTGGCAAGATATGTTCAAGGGATGGACTGCCCATTGGATAATGAAGATCTCAAACGCTGCATGGGAGAAAGAATTGGTTATCGTCGCATGACTAAAAAGGTTTCTGAGCGACTGGGTAAAGCAATCGATAAGATGTAAGTGGGAAAGGATACTGTGCATTGCAAAATAGTGTATTGATACCTAACAAGCTATATAAGTATCATAGCAATACTGATTATGCTCTTCCGGCTTTGATCAATGGAAACGTATGGTTTTCGACTAAAAAATATCTGAATGATCCATTTGAGTTTATAAATATAAATTATGAAATTAGTGACGAGAAATATACTAAAACTTGGAATAAACGTTTATCAAAACTGGGGTATGGCAAGAGTGATATTGATCTAGAGATGATCGACTTACTTAGGCAAAAGGATAGCCGTATGAAGACTGGTTCTGAATTGATTGAAAAAAGTCTTAAATCTATGGGGTTGTATTGCCTGACGACGAAGCCAGATAATATTTTGATGTGGTCTCATTACGCGGATTCTCATAAAGGGTTCTGTATCGAATTCGACACTCATCCAAAAAGATATTCGCCAGATCAACATTTTCGAAAAGTATCGTATCTTCGGAGGTACCCGAAATTGACACCTTTCGATTTTGAACCTTGTGGTTATTGTGACAATTGCAAACAAAGTCGGTCTGTATCATTAGACAAATATATCAATTGTGAATTTATAGGTAAGAACTTTAATACACTTGTGGGTACAAAATCAAAGGATTGGGAATACGAGGATGAGTATAGAGTGGCTCATGAAGGCCTGAATAATGGGCAAGTATCAGAAGGCTTTTTGTGGCCGATGCAGAAATTGGGATTATCAGTTTCAGCAATAATTCTTGGCTCGGACATGCCTGAAGAAGAAACGGTTAAAATAAGATATCAGCTCGAAGATAGATGCCCTATTAGATTTGCCAAAAATTCAAAGAGAGATTTCAGAATGATTGGCTGCGTATGATAGTAAATTTACGCAATAAACTTCATACCCACCTTGACCCCACATGCTGGACGCATAGAGGGTTGTCGCCACTAAACAAGATTATTGTTCTTCTAGTGCTTGCTGGTGTTGCGTCAGCTGTTTTGGAAACTGAACCAACATTATCAACTACATATGCCTCCACCTTTTCTATTCTTAATCAAATGTTCTTGTACGCATTCAGCATAGAATATGTGTTGCGGCTATGGTCTGTAGGCGAGGATGATCGATATCAGGGCATCATTGGTCGATTGCGGTATATGATCACCCCTACGGCTATAATTGATTTAATTACCGTTGTACCCTTCTTTCTTGGTGCAGGGTCGGAGATATTCTTGTTGAGGGCACTGCGTTTGCTTCGGATTTTCAAGTTGGCACGTATTCCTAGTGTCAGTAGCGCCTTAAATCGCCTTTTTAGGGCCATAGCGTCACGACGCATGGAATTTGTCATTACGATAGCCTTTGCGCTCATGTTGATGTTGTTGGCCGCTACAACGCTTTTCTTCATAGAAGGGAATGTTCAGCCTGAGACATTCGGTAGCATACCAAGATCTCTTTGGTGGGGTGTGGCTATCCTAACTACAGTTGGCTACGGCGATGTATATCCAATAACGCTCCTAGGTAAGATAGCAGCAGGTATTTATGCATTTGCCGGTATCGGACTAGTCGCGATGCCAACAGGTATATTCGCTGCTGCCATGTCAGACGTAGTGTTTCATCCAATTAAAGACGAATAATCATATTTGAAAGGTATTATTGTGAGAATTATTATTGGCCTTATAGGAGTATTACTGAGTACTCAAGCAGTCTACGCTCAAGCTTTTGTTGCTGAAAAAATGCGATTTGACGTTGGTTCGCAGGCTTATGATGTGAAAGCTGGGCTGCGCGTTAGCAATCAAATTCCAGACTTAAACATTGGCGATAGTGTCTCGATATCAATTCAGCCAATTAATAAGGTATTTCCTGATGTTTCAGTATATATCTGTCATGAAGATGATGCTCGAGATTACCTTGCGGGTTATAACTCAAGATGCCGTGGAGTTACCAAGGGTATAGCACCTTATTCATTTAATTATGATGCCTACAAAGATGGCAAACATTATATTGTCTTCGACAATAGTTATAGCATGATGAATGCCAAGCGAGGCTCATATGCAATAGCGTTGACCAAAGTAATCCCCGAAGCTGAACGTAAAAAACTAGAAGCTGGATTTTCCCAGTTACCTCAAAGTATCCAAGCACAGTTTCGCGTTGATCCCTTTAAGTTATATATTCAGCCTTGTGGGCAGGAAAATGCATTCTCAACCATCGCAACCGGAGACATTACTTTCTGCTCAGAATTGTTGTTTCCTCTTTTGGTGAAACAGCGTGAAGGTGCTGTAATTGGTATCATGATGCATGAAGTTGGGCATACACTACTGAACCTCTGGGGCATGCCAAATTGGGATAATGAAGAGACGGTAGATGAGTTCGCTATTGTTTACCTCTATATGGATGGTTTGCAGGAAAAGGCTATGGACCTGATAGCTTACTATGAAGAGAAGAACTCGGCTCAGGAAGCCGCAATAAAATTAAACATAGATGACAGACACCCAGTATCAATTCAACGCATTCGCAATATAAAACGTATCCTGCGTAATCCACGCCCTGTAATGGAGCGATGGAATAAATTTTTATACCCACATATGACAGATGAGGGATTAACAAAAATAATAGGTAATGCTGGAGCATATGGAGATGCGGAACTAGCACGGAAAATACTGAATGCTCGCTAAGTACTGGGGGCCATTATGACAGTAACTAGGGGAATGCAATGACCGTTACATCTGATTTAAAATCGCTTTTTAGAGGGCGTCCTCCTGCTAAGGATAGCCAATCATCATCAATGGAGATGTATGGGGATGATGAAGCTGGTGTTAATTTCAATGAGGTCGAGTTTTTAGATGCACCTGATCATGACTTAGTAGGCACGATCGTGGGTATTGAGTATATAGATAGCAGGGGCAAAAAAAGTATGCGCACTGTGACTATTAAGGCTTTTCATCCTAAAGAAGACCATTGGACGTTATATGGATATTGCTTCCTAAAACGCGCTCCACGCTCTTTTCGATTAGATCGGATCAAATGTGTGTTTGATCAAGATGGTGTAGTTTGTGACCCAGGTGATTTTTTTGCTCTTTATGACCTAGAGTATAATGGCCCAGTTATAGATCCTGTTAGCCCCGGAACGAAGCAACGCGCTATCGCCCGCGATGGTGCAAGAGTGTTGGCGGCTCTTGCGAGGATTGATGGTGATTTCCATGATTTGGAAAAAGAAGTAATCTATGGCTATATTGAGGAAGAAGCGGCAATCGCGGGTATGCCTCCATCTGAGGCAGATCGTGATGCATTAATGAAGTATATTTCCAACTTACATCCACATGGGGATGTCGTAAATGAGTGCATTGATCGTTTATCAGGTAGTAATGCTGTTAAACAACGATCATTCCTAAGATTTGTTAATACCTTAATTCGTGTTGATGATGTTGTCACAGATGAAGAAGCTGCAATGGCTCTGGCAATACAAACATTTTTTGAAGAACGGGTTGGTAGATAACTGACTTCGCTCGTTGCAGCATCGAACTCATGTACGGTCTGCAGTTAATCAAATTTTATTTTGCGTATAATACACAGTATGGGAATGCGTTAATTTGGCCGTGCCTACTATTCGCACTCAACATTCAGAAAAGGGCAAGATTATCTGACTACGTACTATGTCGTTCCTAAATAAATAGACATAATAAGGGATTCTTTAAACTTGAATCTCGGTGGTATACTTTGTCCTGTGAAGAGAAACGCTGGATGATGCATTGGCCACAGAAGTGTTGGTGAGAACCTGCTTCATAAGAAATTCTTCAAAACTCGCCACAGTTGATGTTCTGACGATCAACATGTAGTCAAATGAGCCTGTCATAGAATAGCATTCGGTAATTTCTGGTGATTTTTGAACAAGGCGGTCAAATTCTAATAGTGTTTTAGCATGATGGTTCTTCATGTTGACTTGAACAATAAAACACACAGGGGCCCCAACTTTATCTGGATTTAGAATAGCTACAGTTCTGTCGATTATACCTGTTTCCTCAAGTTCCCTTACGCGCCGCCATAACGTACTAGCTGAAAGATTGGCAAGTTCGGAAAGTTCTAATTTCCCCTTTGATGCATCTTGTTGCAGCAGTCGCAATACTCTTTTGTCTTGTTCAGATAATTTCATAATTTGAAAAATTTCATTCAGTTAATAATAAATAATGATCGATATACTTGAATACAATAATAATATAAAGGCACTTTGACCATTTTTTTTCACTACTACTGAATATAATCAGGCGCTCAAATATTAATGATTTAATCCAAACTGGAGAATAAAAATGGATTTCAGTGCCAAAAATCGATATGCAAATTCCCCCCGAAACCCCGACTACACAATAGACCAGATGTGGGATACCTATAGTGATGCAGAACATGATCGATGGAACCGACTTTGCCAACGGCAAGCTGAAGTGCTTCCTGGGCGTGCTGATGATGTCTTTTTGAATGGTTTAGAGGCTTTGGATATTGTCGGTACTGGCATCCCAGATATGGAAAAGCTCTCTGATAAGCTTGAGGCAATCACTGGGTGGCGCATAGTGCCTGTTGTTGATTTGGTTCCAGATGATATCTTTTTTGAGCATTTGGCTAATCGACGATTTCCAGCAGGCGCATTTATTCGCCCAGAACAAGAATTTGACTATATTCAAGAACCAGACATTTTTCATGACATCTATGGTCATGTGCCTATGCTCACAAACCCAATTTTTGCTGAATTTGTAGAGGCATATGGAAAGGGCGGTATGCGCGCACTTGAATTAGGGCAGCTTCCTAACTTGGCCCGCCTATACTGGTACACTGTTGAGTTTGGCCTGATAAATAGCCCCGACGGTCAACGGATTTATGGAGCTGGCATTTTGTCCTCTCCGATGGAGAGTGTCTTCTGTTTAGAGGACACTTCCCCCCATAAAATTCAACTTGATGTACAGCGTTTGATGAGCACTAATTATATTATTGATGATTTTCAAAAGACCTATTTCGTGATTGATAGTTTTGAGCAATTACTTGAAGATTGCTATGCCGATTTCGGTAAACTCTACGAAGACACGAAAGATGTGAAACCCATTGAGCCTCACGAAATACTACCGTCTGATGATCTGCTGCAACATGGTTCCCTGACCTATTTTACAAATAGACAGAAAGAGGCGGTCTAATATGGAATTAGGACTTTTATCAAAAGTAGATGTTCAGGAGGTTTGTGGTAAGCAACCTGGTTGGGTGGTGTCGGGCGACGGCAAGAGTATCCATGCTGAATTCAATTTTTCAGATTTTGCAGAAGCTTGGGGGTTCATGTGCGAAGTAGCTATTCATGCCGATAAGCATGACCATCACCCTGAATGGGAAAATGTTTACAACAAGGTGCTTATCAAATTGACTACGCACGATGCTGATGGACTTACAAGTCGTGATACGAAACTCGTTTTTAAAATTGCGGAAATTTTGGAGCGGCGTAAGTATATCGGAATTAACACTCAAGCGAGTTAGGAGAAGAAAATGTTTATAGTTGTAACAGGAGCATTTGGTGTGCTCGGGCGTACAGTATGTGCGGAATTGGCGGCGAGAGGCTACAAAGTAGTTGCTATTGATTATAATCCAGCACCTGAAACTAAATTTGCAGCCGAGTTGGTGTTTGGAGCTGTTGACCTTTCTGATGCCAGTGTAGTTGAATCTATATCGTGTGAGTTACAGGAGCGAGGGATCGCCCTTAACGGCCTAGTCAATATAGCAGGGGGCTTTGTCTGGGAGACCTTCTCTGAGGGTTCGCTTGTGACATGGCATGAAATGTGGCAACGGAACCTAGTGACAGCTCTGAATAGTTGCAAAGCATTTCTCCGCCTCTTAAAGGATAACGAGGGATCAATTGTAAACATTGGTGCTGCGGCAGCTGATAGAGCCGCGGCGGGAATGGGGGCTTATACAGCCTCAAAGTCGGCGCTCGTGAAGTTTGGTGAAAGCTTAGATGTTGAGCTTGGGCCAAGAGGCCTTCGTGTAAACTCAATCTTGCCAACAATTATTGATACCCCTCTAAATAGACAAGATATGCCAACGTCCGATTTTAATGAATGGGTGACGCCGAAAGAGGTTACAGAGATGATAGTATTTCTTCTCTCCGATAAGAGTAGTGGCGTTAAGGGTGCAGCTATACGAATGGGGAGATAGTATTACTAGGCACTGTCTGTTGGACTATACGAAATCGTGGGTTAAATGGTAAACTTTATTAAACAAAATTTATTGAAGTTCTCGCAAATGTTCATTATTCAAGCTAGAGCCCATTAATTCAGACGCTTGCATGATGATTATGAGGGCTGATGTGTCATGGCGTAAGATAATACTTTTAAGTGTTGCTAATTCTCGTGCAGTTACGACGACAAATAATAGTTTATTATTATGTCCAGTGAGTGTTTTACCTGAGAGGATGGTGCCGCTTCTTCCCAGTTCTTTGGAAATAGAGTTGCCGATTTCGTTCGTTTTATTCGAGACAATATGCACGATATTTTCAGATGCAGGTCCAGTTAATGCCATATCGATAACTTTAGATGTGACGACAATACTGATAATGCTCCATAAAGCTAGCTCCATATCTTTAAATATGATGCTGATGGCCACGACTATGAGTGTGTCAAAAATCAGGATGATTTGTGCTGGTTTCCATGTGCTATTTTGCACTGCAATTCGGGCTATAATAGTTGTACCGCCAGCTGATGCCCCACCCTTTATGACCAAACTGATACCCGCTCCAACACATGCACCGCCATAAAAAGTTGAAAGTAAAAAACCTGGAATAGGCTGAAATTCAATAAAGTCAGGCAGGAAGTCGATGGCCAATGCGGTGACTAAAATTGAAAATACAGTTTTAATAGCAAAGCCTGAATTAATGTATTTCATGCCCGCGAGGATGAGGGGGGCGTTGATGATGATCATTGCTTGACCGACAGAAATGTCTGTCAGGTAATGGACAATGATGGACATTCCAGGGGTGCCGCCGGCTACTATTTTCATTGGCAATAGAAATAAACTTACACCGGAAGCGAGTATAATTGAGCCTGCGATAATAAATGCTACATTTTTCAATTCTTGATATATGTGGAGGTATTTTTTCATGTCTGCCGCGTTAATTTGATGCTGTTCGTAACTATTAATGTTTAGAGGTAAGATTAAGTGTGTATGTCCTTCAATAAGGGGACAGAAAATTTAATGAGGTTTGTATAATGTGAAAAATTAAAATTTCATAAGGATATACAATGTCAAAAGATTTTGCATCATCGGCAGATTTGGGTGAAAAGGTAGAAACATTTGAGGTCTTAGCGGATGGTGTTTATGCACTAACTGCTGAAGGAGATCCAAATGTCGGCGCTATTGAGGGTGAAGATTTTATAGTTGCTTTTGAAGCTCGAGCAACACCAGTGGCCGCGAGTGATTGGCTTAAAAAGCTTCGTGAACATACTGATAAACCAATTAAGTATCTAGTGCTTTCCCATTATCATGCTGTGCGAGTATTAGGTGCTTCTGCGTTTGAAGCTGAAAGTATCATTGCACATGAAAATACACGGTTACTGATTAATGAGCGTGGTGAAGAAGACTGGGCAAGTGAATATGGTCGTATGCCGCGCTTATTTCGTGACCCTGACTCAATCCCGGGTTTAACGCATCCTGATATTGTTTTTAATGACCGTCTAGAGATTGAACTTGGCGGTGATAGAGGGATGCTAGTTCTTGAACATTGTGGTCGAGGCCATACTGCTGGGGATATCGTAGCTTGGCTACCAAAGCATAAAATTTTGTTTGCAGGCGATTTGGTGGAAGCACAAGCAGCTCTGTATACTGGCGATGCCTTTCACATGGATTGGTCGACTGGTACACTGGATAAAGTACATGCTTATGGTGCCGAAGCGGTGATCGGTGGTCGTGGTGCTATTGCCCATGGTCGTGAAGATGTTGATGCTGCCATCGCCCAGACACGAGGGTTTCTAACCGGAATGATCGAAAATGTTGGCGCAGTGCACAAGCGAGGTGGCACGCTAAAAGAAGCTTTTGAGGCAACCCACACAGCATTGGAGCCAAAGTTTGGTGCATGGCCGATTTTTGAGCACTGCTTACCGTTTAATGTTCAACGCCTATGGGATGAATTTGATGGTACGGATTGGCCGCGAATATGGACTGCTGAGCGAGACAGAGAAGTTTGGGCGCAATTGCAAGATTAACTCAAACTTTTATAGAAGGACATAAAATGGTTTATATACCTCCAAAATATAAAGCGGTTTATCCTAATGCTGTTGGTTCAAAAAAAGTTGAACAAGTTCCTATATTGATTGTTGGCGCTGGACCTGTTGGTCTTGCGTTAGCGCTCGATCTGGGGTTGCGCGGTCACAGAGTTGTCATCCTTAATAAGGAAAAGCAACTAACCGATGGGTCTCGTGCAATTTGTTATGCCAAACGACCGCTTGAAATTCTGGATAGATTAGGTATCGGCGAAAAGATGGTTGATAAAGGCGTTAGCTGGAATATCGGAAAAGTTTTTTTTCAAGATAAACTTGACCCCGTCTATAGCTTTGATCTTTTACCCGTTAAAGACCAGAAAATGCCTGGAATGATAAATTTGCAGCAATATTATAATGAAGAATATAATATTGAAGCCCTGGAAGCCTTGGGTAATGTTGAACTTAGGTGGGGTAATGGCTTAACAAAACTAGAAAACAATGAGGACGGTGTTCTAGTTGACATTAGTACAGATGAGGGCGATTACCAAATGCAAGCCCGATGGCTAGTGGCTTGTGATGGATCGCGCAGCATAACTCGGACACTGCTTGATATCGGGTTTGAGGGTGAGACATTTCAGGATAATTTCTTAATCGCGGATGTTAAGTTTAAACGACAATACCCGACAGAAAGACACTTTTGGTTTGATCCAGTGTTCAATCCAGGCCAATCAGTGTTGCTGCACAAGCAACCAGATGATGTTTGGCGTATAGATTTTCAAGTGGGCTGGGATATTGATCGCGAAGAGATTGTCAAACCAGAAAACGTCACACCTCGGATTAAAGCAATGTTTGGTGAGGATGTTGAATTTGAATATGAATGGATCAGCGTTTATACCTTCAACTGCCGCCAAATAGAGCGTTTCGTCGAGGGTAGTGTGCTTTTTGCTGGTGATAGCGCGCATCTTGTCTCCCCTTTTGGTGCGCGTGGTGCCAATACTGGTTTTCAAGACGGCGATAACCTTGCATGGAAGTTAGACATGGTCATGAAGGGGGTGGCAGGCGAAGAGCTTATTGCTTCTTATGACGAAGAGCGGTCTTTGGCCGCCGAAGTCAATATTTTAAATTCTACGCGATCCACAGATTTCATCACCCCCAAAAGTGAAGCATCAACACAGTTCAGAAACGCAGTTCTTCAACTGTCTAGTAATCATGAATTTGCCCGGGGTTTTGTAAATTCCGGGCGTTTGTCAATGCCAGTACCTTATCCAAAGTCGTCCTTAAACACTCTGGATGACAGTGTATGGGAAGGTGGCGTTGAGGCTGGAGAAAACTGTATAGACGCTCCGCTTAAAAAAAATGGTGAAGCGATATGGCTCTTAAACTCTCTTGGATGGGACTTTAAAGTGATTATCTTCACAGATGATGAAGGGCTTTCCGCTGATCAGAAACAAAAGTTAATGCAATTAGCAGAGGCTGAGGTACCCGTAAAAAATATAGTAATTGGATCAGGTGGTTTAACCGATACGAAAGGTCTTGCTGCTAAAAGATACGGAGCCGTGGCTGGGGATGTCTACTTGATAAGGCCTGATCAATATGTGGCTGCACGCTGGCACGGACTAGACCTAGGAAAAGTTGAAAAAGCTGTTGATAAGGCCATGGGAATAAAGAGAAGTTGATATGACAAATTTTTTAAATACAGACCCAAATCTCTCTGATTATGACGATACTTATCAAATGATCATTGATATGCATCTCGACCTCACTGAATCTGAGAGTGTAAGCACTAATGCTAAGCTCATTTTGGCATTGGTCAACCATATAGGTGACTCCAATGTGGTTCGTGAAGCGGTAGATATCGCTCGTGAAAATACATTAAAATGGCGCAATTGATCTGGCTGTTGTTGAATGTAAGTAACCTGCTTGGGTTTTAATGCTGCTCGGTTAAAATTGTTAAAAGGATTCTCTATGGATAAAGTATATGAGAGTGCGGAAGCGGCCTTAGAAGGTTTGCTGAGCGACGGTATGAGAATGATGGCGGGCGGTTTCGGCCTATGTGGCATTCCTGAAAATTTAATTAAGGCTGTGCATAAATCCGATGTGCGGGACATTTCTATTGTCTCTAATAATTGCGGTGTGGATGGCTTTGGCCTTGGTATTTTATTGGATGCCAAGCAGATTAAAAAGATGATTAGTTCCTACGTTGGTGAAAACAAAGAGTTTGAACGCCAATACCTGGAAGGCGAGCTTGAGCTTGAGTTTAATCCGCAGGGCACTATGGCGGAGCGCATTCGTGCGGGCGGTGCTGGAATTCCCGGATTTTACACCAAAACTGGCGTGGGTACGCTGATTGCGGAAGGCAAAGAACATAAAGAATTTAACGATGAGACCTATATTATGGAAACTGGCCTGACAGCAGATGTATCCCTCGTTAAAGCATGGAAGGCAGATACAGAAGGTAATTTGATCTATAACAAGACCGCGCGCAATTTTAATCCGATGATGGCGACTGCTGGGAAGATCACTGTGGTGGAAGTGGAGGAGATTGTGCCTGCTGGCACGTTTGACCCAGACCATATCCATACGCCTGGTATTTATGTCCAGCGTATTATCAAGGGTGATTTTGAAAAACGGATTGAGCAACGCACAGTTAGAAACAAGAGAGATTAATTATGCCGACTACAGCAAATACACAAAAAGGCTGGGACAGGCCAGCAATGGCGGCACGCGCAGCTAAAGAGTTGAAAGATGGTTTCTACTGTAACCTAGGCATAGGTATCCCGACACTGGTCGCCAACTATATTCCAGAGGATGTACATGTAACGCTGCAAAGTGAGAACGGTATGCTAGGCATGGGGCCTTTTCCCTTCGAAGGCGAAGAAGATGCTGATCTGATTAACGCGGGCAAGCAAACCATTACCGAACTTGACACGAGCAGCTATTTTTCATCAGCGGACAGCTTCGCGATGATCCGCGGTGGACATATAAATTTATCTATCTTGGGTGCTATGGAAGTTTCTGAAGAGGGTGATATCGCCAACTGGATGATCCCTGGCAAGATGGTAAAGGGTATGGGCGGGGCCATGGATTTGGTGGCTGGCGTTCAGCGTGTTGTAGTGATCATGGATCACTCCAATAAGAAAGGGGAGAGTAAGCTGTTAAAGTCTTGTTCACTTCCTCTCACAGGTAAGGCCTGTGTTGACCGTATTATCACGGGCCTCGGTGTCTTTGATGTGGTGAAGGGCGGTATCAAGGTGATAGAACTTGCGCCAAACGTCACCCTAAACGATGTAAAAGATGCAACAGAAGCACAACTCGTTGATTAAATTCTCGAGATTAATGCAAAATTAGAATAGAGTTGATGAACCTCATCCGTTATTGGGATAAGAATAATCATGTCATCTTCGCACTCACAGCTAATTAAATTATTTAAATCACATCCTGCATTCGGTGAATATATTCGGTCGATTGCGGGAGTTGTTCGCTCCTTAGGTACACATGAATTTGAGAGTGAGCTTATGACTTTTTTGTCAGAAGTTGTACCTGTGGATCACTGTGCAGTTTTCACATATTCAGATCGGGGAGATGCGGGTCACTTATTTACTCATAGTAAAATGCCTGCCAGTGAAGCAGAGGAACTTGCTCGCGATTATGTGGAAAAATTTCATTCACAAGACCCTAATTTTTCGAAAATGATGGAAGAGAATGAAAGTGACTATTTTAGATTTAAACGCGCAGACTTTGAGGTAGACTATGACCCAACTTATTATAATCACTTTTTTGACAGAAGTGGGTTAATTGATAAGGTTTCTGCAGTTGCTCGAGTCGAAGATGGAAGAGTTTATTGTAATTTTTATAGGATGAAAGGTTCTTCCATATACACTGAAGAAGATTGGCTAATCTTAAAAGATTTAATGCCGCTTGCTGCGACTTTGACTGCTGCTCACTATGACCTTGCCTCTGAGCGAGGGGATTTATATATGGATAACGGTAGTGAGAACATTGTAAAGAAAAGCATAGTCCACAATGTGATTTCTAAAGATGTTCCTGTTTTTAATGTTCTTACAAAGCGTGAGCGAGAGGTGTGTGAGCGTATTTTAACAGGGTATACTACAACAGGCATCGGATTAGATTTAAACATAGCCCCAACGAGTGTGGCAACATATCGAAAACGTGCTTATTCAAAATTACAAATCTCCTCCCAAAATGAATTATTTAATCTGTGTTTACGTGTTGTCAAAGATAGTTGAGCTCGTAGTTTGAAATAAGAAAACTTTAAACCGTTCCTGATTTTACGTATATGGCCACCACCACTGCAGATACTCAAAAAAGACCGAGCCTAACTATGTGTGCCGCTCTATAGAGTTTAATATAATTTCTTGTTTATTTTTGAATAGTAGCGCTCAATCTCTTCAATAAATTCACGCCGCAGTTTGGTCCTAACATCTTCAATCGACCAAAATGGATTCATGAATACACACCTAATGAGAATTAGTTCATTTTCATTCTTAACCCCATTATAGCTCTCAACATGCTTGTTGATGAGTTGGTCATTCCAGTCCATTGATAAGGTGGTTTTACTCACCGAAAAAGTAGCGCTTTCAGTAAATTTTTCGAACACTCTTAAGGTTTTCTGGTTAGCAAGATCAAGAGTGTCGCCGTCATCGGCCAGCGAAAAACAAACGACGTTACTGTCGACGGGTTTTAACAAATGCAGGAAGGACAGCTCTTTTTCAGCATATGAACAAAAGGATTTAGTGGCATCGAAGGTAGAGTTAATGATATTGCCAAATCCATCAGGCCCGAAGCCAATTACTTTTCCTGTTAGCCATGTGGCTGTGGCACCGGATGCAGAGCGCGAGCCCTCTATAGTGGAGGACCATACGCCACTACCAAGGTCTTTCCTATCTAGGTAAGGCGCGCTAAAAGTTGAGACGGAATAAGCCTCTTTGTCACGGCAAAGGAAGGCCCCGCAGCTATAGGGGATATATCCTAGTTTATGTGGGTCTAGGGTTACTGAGTGCGCTCTGGATATTGCATGGAAGGCTTTCAGGTTGTCCGCAGAGAGCGGTGATCCATCTTCCTTACCAAGCATGGAGCATATGAAACCCCCATATGCCGCATCTACGTGGTGCCAAATTGAGATGCCGTGATCTTGCTTATATTTATCAAGGAGGTCCAGAACCTTGTGAACAGGATCAATGCTGCCAGCTTCGGTTGTGCCCGCGACAGACACGACCATTAGAATAGGTCGATTTTGAGTTTTTGCTTTTTCAATTAACGCCTCTAGCGCACCGCAGTCCATTTTACCTGCGTCATCTAAGGGAATTGTCCAAAAGGCGCTTTCACCCAACCCGAATATATTAACCCCTTTTATCCAAGAGAAATGTTTGTTACCTGGGATTAAAACGATGGGCCCTTCATAGGGTGCGCCGAGGTGTTTTGAGATTAAGGACGCGACAAGAAATGTATTGCCGCCCACTGGGCTGTAATGCCGTGTGTCATCTTCAACGACAGAGAACTGTGCTAACAGCTCAAAATACCGATCCCAGCCCATATGAGCTGATTGTAATAAGTTGAAGGCTTGCCCGTGTTTTTCAGAAAGATAGAGCGCGAGGCTGATCCAGTGATCCATGCGAAACCGTGCCCGCCAAATAGATTCAAAGTTCGCCACCGTGCCGCCAGACGTGAAATGTCCTTTAGCTTCGCCAGAATTATAACCGACCATCTCAGCTAACATTGCTATGGCTTCTTCTTCGATGGGAAGGGTTACCCTTGCAGCTTCTTTTGAGGTGTTGTTAGGGTTGTGGATCAATGCGGCCATATGGCCGAGAATTGCCGGTATTGAATTTTCAGATACCATGTGACCTAGGTATCGCGGCGTATACTTTGGGATTTCGTCTCTTAATCTGTCATTGAGATCAGCTAGATTCTGGGAGAGTTTTTCACGCTGTGTTAAATAATCAACGCTTAACCTTTGGCTTTTGCTTATCGCCAAACCATCCTCTGGGAACAGGTCTTTTCGCCACTGGAACCACTGTTCTAAGGTTTCTTGCATTTCAGTGCGTAGCCAGTTGCCGTTCTCGGATTTTGGACCGAGGAAAAACGCGTTAAAACTGTTGGTGTCACTATTATTTTTCATGAAAGCTCCATAAATTTGGTTTGAGCTAGCTGTACTGCATATTGGTTACAAATGAAACTATTATTTGACACTATTCATATGCAATTTTTGGCTTTGCCAAACTTATCGCTCAAGATACTCACAATTATTTTTCAAGACTATATTACTTAACCAATCAGTGAGTTCTAAGAGGCTAAAACTTAGCTTGATCGTACTGCCCACCATACTCCGAATGGAGTGCATTTAAGGGTTCTTCATATTCCTATAGAGGAATGTAACTTATCAGAGGTCTTAAATATTAGCGGGTCTGTGGGCTTGCTATAGGGGGGCTCCTATGGATCACGTGGAAGTTTTGAAAACTAAATATTTCTGATAGGGAAGTAACAAGAGAAAAGTATATGTCTGTAAACATCTTAATTTATTTTATAAAGCGCTTGTTAAAGGCGATTCCTGTCCTATTGATAATTATCACAATAGCTTTCTTTATGATGAGAGTTGCTCCTGGGGGACCATTTACACAAGACCGCAAATTGTTGCCTGAAGTAGAAAAGAATATTCAGGCGGCGTATCATCTTGATAAACCTCTTTATGTACAATACGGCATGTACTTGGGCAATGTGTTGACTGGTGACTTAGGCCCATCATACAAATATAAGGATTTTACCGTAAACGAATTGATAGCCTTAGGAGCGCCTGTTTCTTTAAAATTAGGACTAACGGCTTTGTTTGTGGCCTTGCTTTTTGGGGTTTACCTGGGAACGATCGCAGCTTTAAATCAGAACAAACTTATAGATTATTCAGTCATGACCATTGCTATGACAGGGTTGGTGGTGCCGTCATTTGTTTTGGCACCATTGCTTACCTTAGTGTTTGGGGTATATTGGAAGGTTCTACCTGTGGGCGGCTGGAACAATGGCGCGCTTGAAAATATGATATTACCTGTGATCTCTTTATCTCTTCCTCTGATCGCGGTTATGGCGCGCCTTACGCGCGGTGGATTGATTGAAGTTTTGCGTTCAAACTATATCCGTACAGCAAGGGCCAAGGGGTTGCCTGAATGGTTAGTCGTCACTCGACATGCAATGCCAGCAGGGTTGATGCCATTGGTGACCTATCTAGCGCCAGCAACTGCTGGTATTGTCGTTGGCTCAGTTGTTGTTGAGCAAATATTTGGGTTGCCGGGGATCGGACGGTATTTTGTTATTGGCGCGATGCAGAGAGATTATACTCTTGTTATGGGGGTCTTGATCTTATTTTCTAGTTTGATCCTGTTCCTCAACATTTTGGCAGATATTGCATACAGTGTACTTGATCCAAAGGTGAAGCTCTCATGATACGTTTATCAAAAAACCAACCGGATAAAAATTCTGCGCTTATTCAGGATAGTGCAGCATTCGAAGAGGCTAATGGCCGAAGCTTGTGGCAGGATGCCAGGCGTCGTCTATTCGCAAATAAAGCTGCCGTAGTTTCTATGTGTATACTCGTTTTTCTTATTGTTTTGGCGGCTTTGGCAGATGTCATAAGCCCGAACTCATATGAAACTGTGAATTGGGACAAGATTAATCAACCACCGACGTGGGATACTTTTAACATTTTTGGTACAGATGGTTTGGGTCGGGATCTTTTTGTCCGAACCCTTTATGGTGCACGAATATCATTTGCTGTTGGTGTGATTGCTACGTTAGTGGCATTGGTCATAGGTGTAACTTATGGGGCTGTATCCGGATTTATTGGAGGAAAAGTAGACGAAGTGATGATGCGCATAGTTGATATTCTTTATTCACTGCCCTTTATGTTCATTGTTATCGTTCTTATGGTCGTTTTCGGGCGCCATATATTTTTGATATTTTTGGCCTTGGGTGCTGTCGAATGGCTAACCATGGCAAGGGTAGTGCGTGGCCAGACACTCAAAATCAAACATATGGAATTTATTGAAGCGGCTGAATCATTAGGGGTACCTAAATTCACCATCATTACGCGTCACATTATTCCAAATGTAATCGGACCGGTAATTATTTTTGTAACTTTGACGATACCGGGAGTTATTTTGGCAGAAAGCTTCCTTAGTTTTCTTGGTCTTGGTGTGCAAGAGCCTCTGACTAGTTGGGGGAGGTTGATATCTGAGGGTGCGAATGAGATAGAGACAGCGCCTTGGCTTCTTTTGTTCCCTGCTAGTTTCATGGGTTTGACCTTGTTTTGTTTTAATTTCATTGGAGATGGTCTGCGCGATGCGTTGGACCCGAAGGATAGATAAAAAATGTCAATGGAATCTATATTAACAATAAAGGATTTAGCCGTTAGCTTTTCCACGCCAGATGGGGAAATTCGTGCAGTCAATGGTGTAAATCTTGAAGTTGGCGCGGGCGAATGTGTGGGCATTGTAGGTGAGTCTGGCTCTGGCAAGAGCCAAATATTTATGTCTGTTATGGGTCTTCTTGCTTCCAACGGAAAACTAGAGGGTAGCGCTAGCTTTTATGATCAGAATTTGTTTGCTCTCGATCGAAAATCTCTAAACCGCATTCGTGGCAATAGAATTTCGATGATTTTTCAGGATCCGATGACCTGCTTGACGCCTCATGTAAAAATTGGGACGCAAATGACCGAGGTATTAACGTATCATCAGGGCATGGATCAGCAGGAGGCAAAAACCAAAGCTATTTCAATGTTGGATAGAGTCCGTATTCCAGAGGCCGCCAAACGATTTGAAATGTATCCTCATGAGTGTTCTGGCGGAATGCGGCAACGAGTAATGATTGCTATGAGTTTACTGTGTGATCCAGAGCTGATCATAGCTGATGAGCCTACCACTGCATTAGATGTGACGGTTCAAGCTGATATACTAGACTTAATCAATGAAATAAGATCGGACAGCAATACAGCAATAGTCCTGGTTACGCATGATCTTGGTGTTGTTGCTAAACTCTGTGACCGTGTGAAGGTAATGTATGCGGGCCGTTTTGTAGAGAGCGCGGGTGTAGAAGATTTGTTTGAAAATCCTTCACACCCTTATACACAAGGCCTCTTAAATTCTATGCCGCGATTGGTGAATTCAGTGGATGAGGTCTTGCCTATAGTGCCGGGACAACCCCCTAATCTGTTGCATTTGCCTAATGGCTGTTCGTTTAGCCCTCGCTGTTTGCAGGCGACCGAAGCTTGTAACCAAGCCAGTCCAATGCTCAGCAATATCGCAGAAACTCATGAGGCCGCTTGCTTCCTGCTTGGTGAAAGGGAGAATGAATATGTCTAATGTTGTACTGGAGGTAAGAGACCTTAAAGTTCATTTCCCAATACCAGCTGATGGTTTTTTACCTAAACCTCCCATTCCACTGAAAGCCGTTGATGGTGTAAGTTTTGATATCAATCGTGGCGAAACTCTGGGAGTGGTTGGCGAGAGCGGTTGTGGTAAATCGACTTTGGGCAGGGCGATTATGCAGCTGATTAAGCCGACCGATGGAAAAGTCGTTTGGATGGGAGAAGATCTGACTAGCCTTGATAAGAAAGTCATGCGCTTAAAGCGTAAGGAGCTACAAATTATCTTTCAGGATCCGTTGGCTAGTCTTAATCCAAGAATGACTGTCGGGGATATTATTGCTGAGCCATTGAAGAGCTTCTACCCAAAGATGAAAGGGGCAGAACGAATGGCTGCGGTACAGGAAATCATGGTTAAAGTTGGCTTATTACCGCAGATGATTAATCGGTACCCTCACGAATTCAGTGGTGGCCAATGTCAGCGTATTGGAATTGCCAGAGCCATGGTCTTGAAACCCAAGATGATTGTCTGTGACGAGCCTGTGAGCGCGCTTGATGTCTCTATTCAAGCTCAAATCGTCAATCTTTTAAAGGATTTACAGGAGGAATTTGGATTAAGCCTTCTATTCATCTCACATGATTTATCCATTGTAAAACATGTCTCTCACCGAATTCTTGTACTTTATCTGGGTAAAATTATGGAAGTTGCTGACAGGAAGAGTCTTTTCTCAAATCCGAGACACCCCTATACCAAGGCCCTTATTAGTGCAGCTCTTGTCCCTGATCCAAAACTTCAACGAACAAGAGAAAGGCTGACTTTAAAGGGCGATTTACCATCACCGCTAAGCCCACCATCAGGATGTGTTTTTCGTACCAGGTGCCCCATCTCAGTTGATAAATGTAGTGAAGAAATACCCAAACTAATTGTGACCAAAAATAAGAACGCGGTTGCGTGCCATAAAGGGGATGATATCAAATGAGGACTCTAACATTGTGGAAATTTGTTACTTTGGTGTGCATTGGCTTTTTGGCGGCTTGTGATAAGTCAGATGAAAATGACTACGCAGAATCTAACCGGTCTGAAACGAGCGACCCAAAAGTTTTACACCGGGGGAACCTAGGAGAAGCTGACTCAATTGACCCACATAAAGCAATGTCTTCTATTGAATTGCGGATTGTGGGTGATTTGTTCATGGGGCTGATGACGGAAAATGCCAAGGGCGAGATTATACTTGGCATGGCGAAACAATGGATTCAGTCGGACGACGGTCTTACGCATACATTTTACCTGCAAGAAAATGCCGCATGGTCTGATGGTACATCACTTACAGCATTTGACTTTGAATATGGTATGCAGCGGTTGATGGATCCCAAAACCGCCTCGCCACTAGCTTCTTTTCTCTACGACATCCAAAACGGGAGAGCAGTTAACGAAGGTAAGCTGCCGCTTTCTGACCTCGGTGTAGCGGCGTTGGATGATAATAGGCTTGTTATTACATTGGACAGGCCAGTTCCTCATTTGGCTTGGATGCTCTCAAGCTCGGCATCATATCCTATCCCTCGCCATATTGTTGAAGATAAGGGGAGTAATTGGATTAAGTCTGAAAACATTGTCTGTAATGGTGCTTTTTGTTTGAATGAATGGGTGCCTTATTCTTTTATGGAGCTAGAAAAGAACCAATACTTCTATGAAGCAGAGGGTGTTGCCCTAGATAGGGTGTTCTATTATCCAACATCTAATCCTGGATCTGAATTCAAGCGTTATTCAAACGGCGAATTTGACTTGTCAGTTGCAGTTCCTTCTATGCGGATAAAATGGATATTAGAGAATTTTCCGGAAGAGTTGCATCGGCATCCAGTGCTATCTAGTTACCATATTCTATTGAATATTGATCTAGATGAATTTTCAGATGTTCGCGTGCGAAAAGCGCTATCGCTCGCCTTGGATCGGACGGTTTTAGCGACGAAGGTATCTCAAAAAGGAATGACACCTACAACGGTTCATGTCCCTCCAGCGTTAAAGCTGAACCGTGAGCAATATGTTATCTCCGATCATGACAAACCATTATCTGAGCGGATTAAAATAGCTAAATCTTTACTGGCTCAGGCTGGCTACAGTCAGGACAAGCCACTTCGTTTCTTACTACAGTCGGTGAATTCATCTGATTCTCGTCGGTGGGCCGTTGCCATGAGGGCAATGTGGGCCGAAATTTTTGTTCATGTTGAAATTTTAGAGATGGAACCAGCCACTTATTATAATGACCTGCAAAGCGGCGCCTATCAGGCAGCTATATCCAATTGGACCGCTGATTATCCTGATCCCTATAATTTTTTATCGATGTTCATCTCTGACCCTGGAACTGTAAACTTTTCTAATTGGAAAAGCCTGAATTTCGACAAGATTCTACAAGAATCGGTTGAAATTTTGGATAGGGAAGAGCGCTTAAAAATTCTGGATCAAGCAGAACGGCTTGCTCTTGAAGAGCTAGCAGTAATACCGTTTGCATTTGATACTTCAAATACCTTGGTTCATGAAAATGTACGTGGATGGGAAGACAACGCGATGAATATTCATAGAAGCCGTTTCTTATCAAAAGAGGGAACAACGCAATGAACAATATTTCTAATTATGCTATGGTTGAGGTTGATAGATGGCCTAGTAAACGCAAAATCATGATAAAGTATGGTACCCAATTGCCATTTATGTTCTTAATAGCGGAACTGGAATAGGTGAAATATGTCTAAGATATTATCGTCTTTTATCAAAAATGAGCGTGCGATTAAGAATTTTTTGCGCCGATTTCTAAGAAATAGTCATGACGTTGAGGATGTCGCTCAAGAAACGTTTCTGAAGGCCTATGCTGCGGAGATGAGGCAAAACATTGAACATCCACGGGCTTTTCTTTTTAGGGTCGCGCGTAATACGGCTTTTAAAAAGCTCGCGAAAAAAGTTGATAAAATTACAGATTATATTGAGTCGTACGACGTTCTAGATGTTGAATCAAGTGACCGAGATCCAGAGGAAACTGTTAGTTATCAGCAGCAATTAGAAATTTTCACGGAAGCGATAGCAACTTTACCTACACAAACTCGGCATTCATTCATCCTATGTAAGGTCAAGGGAATGACACAAAAAGAAATTTCGGAACATATGGGAATCGCAGTGAGTACCGTAGAAAAACATATTGCTAACGGCTTGCTCCGGTGTGGAGATTATATGGATAAGAGGGGCTGTGATGTGGCGAGCCTAGCAAGTATTTCGCGAAAGAAGCAGCGGAAGGTGCCATCAAAAGTTAATGATACTTATAAACAAGGTGATAAATCGTGACTACCAATAGAAATGACATAGATTCCGAACGCTCGGTTAAGCATGAAGCGGCGGCATGGATAGCACAATTAAATGGGGGTGATCCCTCTAAAAAAGATTTACTTGCATTAGAAGAGTGGATGTCTCGTAGCCCAAGGCACCAGGCTGAAATCAAGAATTATGCCAAGCTGTGGGGACAATTGAATCTACTGACGATCCTTTCCGAAAAATCGCCAGTCGACGTACCAGCCAAACGATCTGTAAAAGTTGGAAGTGGACAATATGGGTGGGCTATGCCCGTGCCAGCTTTGGTTGCGTTTCTGTTTGTTTGTGTAATAGCTCTCGGCGGCGGGTTGTATTCTGCAGGGTTTCTTAATCCAAATGCAGGGTATACCACCCAACAAATAGCCTATTCTACAGAGATTGGTAGTCAGAAGTCAGTTGAATTGCCCGATGGTTCCTCCATACGCATGAATACTGATACTCGATTAACGGTGCAGTATTCCTCTGTCGCGCGTATTGTGAATCTGGAGCGAGGCGAAGCATATTTTCAAGTAGCAAAGAATAAGGATAGACCCTTTCAGGTGTTGGTCGGGGCTAGACAAGTGCATGCCGTTGGCACTGCATTCTCCGTAAGATTAATTGATAGTTCAGTAGAAGTCACTGTTAGCGAAGGAAGAATTCGTATGTCTTCACTGTTAACTGAGGAAAACTTGTTGCCAGAGGCTGATTTTACATCATCTACTCCCGTTGTGTTAGGAGAACTTTCTGCGGGTAAAAAAGCCGTTTTCGATCGAGAAATAGAGGCTGTAGAAGATATGTCGCAAAGTGAACTAGAGAATGAATTGTCTTGGCGTGATGGGATCGTTGTGTTTTCTGGAGAGCCATTATCTGAGGCAGTACAAGAAATTTCTCGTTATGCACTCTTAAATATTGAAATTCCAGATCCAGAGGTACGTTTGATCCGAATAGGTGGTCGCTTCCGAATTGGGCAACCTGAAGCCATGTTCGATGTATTTGAAAGCACTTTCGGTCTTCGTGTGATAAGGATATCACCTAGTCATGTCGTAATTTCCAAAGCTGATTAAGCTTTTTACTTACCGTTTGGAATTGAGTATGTTCTTTTGGAATGGTTTTTTTAATTTTTATATAGCGGGTACTGTGCTCGGGGAGGTCTTTATTAATGGGGATGCATAATAAAAAGCATTTTCTTAATGTGAAGGTAGAAAAAAATAGGGAAACCATTTGGGTAAGAGAGGTCGCTAAAATAATATTTATCTCGATTTTTATTATTTTATTTTCTCGTCAATCTGTTGCTCAGGAAAAACAATATTTGATTGATATCCCAGAATCTCAATTAAATTTTGCTTTGGAAGCTTTGGCACATCAAACTGACCACTTGCTGTTATTTCCTTATGACCTTTTAAAGGACAGTCGCACAAAAGGGCTGAAGGGTCGTTTTACGATCAAAAAGGCTCTGCGGAAACTTTTTAAAGGGACGTCTATCTTAGGTAGCATTAATCAAGATGGGATCATAACGGTCTCGTTGAGGAAACAAAAACCGAAGGATAAAGACATGACTAAAAAAGGATTATTATCTACAGTCTCGTCACTTATTATAGCGGGCTCATCAGTTAGTGCTATGGCGCAAGATGAAGTTGCTGAAGTGAAAGAAACTGAAGAAATTATTGTGACTGCGACCAAGCGGGCCACATCATTGCAAGATACAGCCTTATCAATCAGTGTATTTGATGGTAAAATGATTGAACGCACAGGAGCTACCGAGCCAGTTGATTTTCTCGGAGACATTGCTGGTGTATCGCTAGCAGACTTGGGCGGTGGGCAGCGTTATGTTGTTATGCGCGGACTATCGACAACCCCAGTCGGGTTTAATTCTAGTGGCGGTCCAGCAGTGTCCACCTATATTGACGAATTCCCGCTCACACTTGGCTCTTTTGATGTGCAGACAATAGATTTAGAGCGTGTAGAGGTTATGAAGGGCCCGCAAGGAACTCTTTACGGCGTTTCTGCGCTTGGTGGTGTTGTTAGATACATTACTAATAAGCCTAATACAGAAAAGTTTGAGGCTGGTTTTGATGTGGAATTGTCTGGTGTAAAGTATGGCGATGACCTGACTAACAAGTTCAGTGGTTATGCCAATTTTCCGCTTGCTGATAATTTAGCGATCCGCGTTGCTGGATATAGTAATAATATCGCTGGCTGGATAGACAACACAATTACAGGTACTAAAGACGGCAATAAAGAAAAGAACCAAGGCGGTCGCATTGCGGTGCTTTTCGAGCCGACTGAAGATGTCAGCCTTAACTTTACCTATATTCGTCAAGAATATAGTACTGATATTGAAACTGGTGGTGCAGGAAACACGGCAATTACTGATACATATGCTATTGTCGACAATGGCCCAGCGGCACCTCAAACGCCAACACCATTTGAAGAGCTCAATTTTGATAATCCTTCTTTTTCAAATCCATTTGATGGAAGTCGCGCTAATGCGAGGGATACATTCAACCTTAAGCTAGATGTTGACCTTGACTTTGCTGCGTGGTCTGTACTGGCTGCGCATAACTCGAATGAGCTGCATCGTCATTTTGATGTCGCTCAGTTCTTTGGAATTCTAGATGGTTCAATTTTTCCAGTTGATGCCTTCGAGATCTCGAAAAATTACAGTTTAGAGACCCGTCTCGTATCTCAACAAGAGGGTCCATTTGAGTGGATTGTTGGCGGTTGGTATCAAGATACGGGGTTAAATTTTGGAAATGATGGAACATCTGGTGTTATCCCTGGTAATGCTCTAAGCCCGTTTCCTGCTGGCCTTGCAATTGGTGATATTGAGAATAGAGAAGATAGTTCAGACTTAGCTTTTTATGGTGAGGCTGCTTACAGCTTTACGGATGATTTGAAGCTGACATTTGGCTATCGTCATTCAAAACTTAAGAAGAGTATTGAGGTTCTCCATGCGAGAGGTTTTCTTGACGACCCATCAACAGTTGGTATTCTTGAATCTACTGAAGAGAGTATCGATACATATAAGTTTAATCTCGAATATTCTGTATCAGACGACATCTTAGTTTACGCGTCTGCTAGCTCAGGATATCGCTCTGGCGGTGTGAATACCCAAACATTCTTGCGTCCGCGCAGTACTTTTGAAACAGATACCGTCTGGGATTATGAAGTAGGTGTTCGGTCATCTTGGTTCGATAATGCACTTATTGCGAATGTCACTGCCTATCGGATTGATTGGTCTGACATTCAGTTGAATCAGTTTGCTCCAGACTTTTCATATGCATTTGTTTCAAATGCGGGTACGGCAAGAGTATGGGGCGTTGAAAGTGAATTTCTTATTCGCCCACAATCTATAGAAGGCCTCGAGTTTACATTCAGTCATACTTATACTGACGCTAAGTTAACTGAAGACTATGCACCTTCAGCTCTTATTCCACCGTATGGTTTAGAGGGCGCACGTTTGCCAGGTTCTCCACGGCATGCCTTTAAAGCTGATGTCTATTATCAAACTGCGGTTTCAGGTGATTGGGATGTCGCGTTTAACGTGAGCTATGGCTATGAAGGGGATCGCCTCAATAAATTCGGCGGTGCTGCCCCGGATGGTTTTGAATTATTTGATCCAATGCCAAGCTACGAAACTGTTGATGCAAGCATCCGTCTGCTTAACGAAAAAGGCGGCTTTGATGTTCAGCTTTTCGTAAACAATGCCTTTAATGAGACACCTATATTGGTGCAAAGCTTTGTCGGTGGTATGCGTGCGATTAATGTTGGCCGTCCGAAGATGTATGGTATCCGCGTAGGTTTTGACTTTTAAATAATATAATTAAAAGGGGGTAGCGCTTTGCTGCCCCCTTTTTTTTCTTTTTTCTTCACTTATGTAAGTGAACTTTCAGATTAGTTGGAATTTGTTGTAACCCACAACGACCGACTGTTTAGATCTATTATGGCTTTGGCTAAGGAGTAATGAGAATGAAGTGTACTTTTAAATTATTATCGAGTTTAGTTCTAATGTCCCTTACCGCTTGTCAAAATCAAGCTGTGGAACGCAATGTAACGTCGGAAATGAGCCGTGTTAACCAGAGCAACAATACTATCTGCCTGGCTTTGAAGGAAGCGGTTACGAATGCATGGGAGGAAACTAGTATTCCAGGCCTATCAGCAGCCGTTGTGTTGCCTGATCAAACTGGGTGTTCCTCTGCCGCGGGATGGGCTGATGTTAACCGAAAAATAAAGGCTACACCTGACACGAGATTTCTCTCGGGCAGCACAGGCAAAGTATTTGTCTCAGCTACAGCTATTTATCTAACGCAACAAGGGTTGCTCGACCTTGACGACCCCGTATCAAAATATTTATCAGATGAGCCATTCTTCGACAAGATACCTAATGGACGAACGATGACGGTACGCCAATTGATGGACCATACCTCTGGACTTGCAGATCATGTCTATACAAAAGAATTCACTGAAATAATGCGGGAAGGTTTCGCAAATAAAAAAGCAGTTTCCCCGCGCGATGTCATCAAATTTGTCTTTGATCAAGAGCCTCTATCTAAGGCCGGAGAAGTATTTCATTACAGTGATACTGGATATATTTTACTTGGACTGGTGATTGAAAGTGCATCTGGCCGAGATTATTATGATGTTCTTCATGAGGCCATCATTCTGCCGCTAGCACTGAATAGCACGTCACCATCTAGGGGGCTATACCACGACAAGCTCGCCAATGGTTATCATGACCAGAAATATTTTGAGTTCTCTCCAAAAGAATCTCTGACTGCAGATGGCTGGATGAGGTGGGACCCGGCAACGGAATGGACCGGCGGGGGGTTGGTTACAAAACCAGAGAACCTAGCGCGTTTTGCTTGGAAATATTATCAGGGATTGGCCTTTGAAAAACCATACTTAGAACAAGTTCTCACCGCTGGAACTATTCAGCAAAAAGGGGATTTTAAATATGGGTTAGGAACGGTCATCTTTGAAACTAGTGAGGGCATTGCATATGGGCACCTTGGGGTTATTCCTGGTTATGGTAGTTCGATGGTTTACTTTCCAAAACTCAAGCTATCAATCTCAATACAAGGCAATGTGAATGATGTCGGCATGGCCACACGGCTAGCCATAAGAGAAGCCGTTGTTAAGGCCCTAAAGGCCGATTAAAAAATAATCAATAGAAATAGTGAGGAATAGAGCCATGAAGAAGTACTTTAAATTAGCCAGTCTACTGAAGGTTGCCAAAATTATTTTAATTTTTATTGTTTTGCCAGCCCTCACACTCACCTCAGGGTATTGGTGGGGAAAATATGACATCGTTAAATGGGGCAAAACCTCTTATGACAATGTCACATGGTATAATGAGTCAGATGGCGGTATTAATGATGGTGCTATGGTTAAAATTGGCGGGTATGATCAATTTGTTCGTATCCGCGGGCGAAACCTTGATAACCCAGTTTTTATAGAATTGCACGGCGGGCCAGGTGGTGCAGGATCAGGCTTTACGCATAGAATGCTCCGTCCGCTAACAGAATATTTCACTGTTGTAGAGTGGGATCAACGCGGCGTTGGGCGTTCATCTTGGGATGATGCGATCATTCCAACTATGACATACGAGCAGATGGTGGATGATACCATCGAAGTAATTGACTGGGCTTTGAAGAAAACAGGTAAAAGTAAGGTTATTGTTGCTGGGCATAGCTGGGGATCGATGCTTGGAGTTGGGGTGGTAAAGAAAAGACCAGACCTAGTTCATGTATATCTGGGCGTTGGGCAGATGGTTGCTTGGAATCGTAATTTTGAGGAGTCTCGCCGTCTCCTGATGGAAAAAGCAAAAAAAGTGGGTGCCGATATGACCTATGATATGCTTTCATCTGTGCCGGATAATTATCCAACAACCAGAGATAATAGTGATGTATCAAACTATATAGCTGGTGTTCAACGTCACCTGTTCGGCTTAAAGAATGGTTTTTCCTATGCGTTGAAGGATGGCAACATTTTTCCAGCGGAGATGGTTTTAGATACAGTGTTTTCGCCAGACAATTCTGTCAAGGAAGTGGTAGAGATGTTTATGGTCGGTGCGGGGGAGTTTTCGCCACCAGTCATGGAGCTTATCCATGATCTTTCAAAAGTTGATTATCTGAAAGATGAAGCCTATCAGTCGCTTGATGTGCCAGTAATTATATTTCAGGGAAAACATGATTATCAAACGCCAAAAACATTAGCCGAAGAATGGTTCGATAAGGTAAAGGCGCCCCATAAACAGTATTTTGAGTTTGAGCACTCGGCGCATGTGATTTTTACAGATGAATTTGCCAAATATAATTATTTGTTGGTTGATGTCGTGCGCCCATTTGCAATGGCAAATGGGGATGAGTAAGGATAAAACAACAATCTTTCTTTTTTGGTCTCTTATTTTCATTTTACTGATTATTGGAAGTCCTGCTTATGGACAGATTGTTCAAAAAGGCGATGTGGCGTGGAAAGCCAATGTTCAAGAGCCTGCTTTTCTTATAGGCAGCGGGCCACGAATTCGCATTGATGCTGGCCACGGAAATTGGCACACAGAAAGCGGGCGCTTTAAAGCCTTTTCGTTGCTTGCTTCTTCCGATGGATTTCAGGTTTCAAGTCATGATGGGCTCATCACGGAAGAAGCATTAGCGCTAACTGATATACTTGTTATCGCTAATGCAGCAGGGAGAAAACTTGATTTAGAAGCCACTCAATTTCAGTGGGTCAATCCAATTGAAGCGGCGTTTAATCGTCAGGAGACTGCTTTATTAAGGAAGTGGGTTGAAGATGGTGGCTCCTTACTTTTGATTGCAGACCATGCGCCATTTGCAGGAGCTATGGACTCTCTCGCTGCAGCCTTTGATTTGGTATTTTTGAACGGTTATGCAATGAATGTGGTTAATAATAACAGTGTGCTTCGCATAGGTTCGGTGAATGGCTCTATTCCAGATCACCCTATTTTTGAAGGACGTAACGCAGGTGAGAAGGTAACTTCTCTTATGGCCTTCGGGGGACAAGCATTCCGCGCTACACGTAGTGTTGACCCATTGCTGGTAATTCCTGAGCAATGGCAGGTAGCGTTACCCACAAATAGCGAGGCCAAGCTGGAAGATGTTGCACTTGTACCAGCTAGAGGTCTGCTGCAAGGCGCAGCCTTTCAAATTGGATCCGGTCGTGTGGCTGTGTTTGGCGAAGCGGCGATGTTTACGGCCCAGACAGTTAAGCGTGGAGATGGTTCAACCCTGAAGGTGGGCATGAATAATCCGGAAGCAGGACAAAACCAACAATTCACCCTAAATGTCCTGCATTGGCTCGCAGACCTATTGAATAATTGAACAAAGAAAAGGACTATCAACCAATGAAACGCTTATATATATCTGTTGATAATGAAGGGATTGCGGGAACAACCACGATGTTGGGACAGGGGATGCCAGGATCCTTCGAATACGAACGTATGCGTGAATGGATGACAAACGAAGCACTCGCAGTAATCGAGGCAGCGACTGAACATGGCATAGAGGAGTTTGTTGTTGCAGATAGCCACGGTAATGCTGAGAATTTGTTGATCGAAAAATTTCCAAAGAACACAACAATAGTACGATCTTGGCCACGCCCGTTATCTATGGCCGATGGCGTGGAAACTGGACCATTCGTCGGAGGAGCTCTTATAGGATACCATGCAGCGGCGAATGCACCATCTGGAACACAGCGGCACACTATGTTAGGTATTTTTAATGAAGTAAAACTCAATGGCGAGCGCGCTTCTGAGACAACCCTACATGCAGCAATTGCTGGTGAGTTTGGTGTGCCGATCATTCTTACTTCTGGCGATGATGCATACATTGAACATGCACACGAGCTGCTTGGAGATATCGAGACGGTGACAACCAAATGGACGAGAGGAATGCTCTCGGTCAGAACACATACTCCTGAGCGTTCAGCTGAGTTAATCTACGAGGCAACTGACAGAGCTCTCAAACGGATTGAAGAGTTTAAGCCATTTAAAATGGAAGGGCCAATTCTTGTAGAATTTACGTTCAGGCACTGTATGAATACGGAATATGTTTCCTATTTACCGAACGTTGAAGTAACAGGCGCTCTTACGGCGCAAATTGAGCTGCCTGATATCATATCAGTTTCAAGATTCATTACTTTTCTAACAATGTACAAACAAAAGCCTGTTGTGTAAGCATAAGGTAACGTGAAGATATGACTGAGAAAAGTTACCCAGCCCCAGATGCAAGTGAATGCCAAATGGTTCCTATGAGGGACGGTGTTGGCCTTTATACAGAAATATTTATCTCAAAGGGAAAGGCTGGTCCTCTACCAACAGTGCTTGTCCGCACACCATATCCGTCTAGTACATTTTCACTTGATCGTCTTAAAATAGGCCTTTTTTTGGAGGCTGGATATATATTAGCTGTTCAGTGGGTTAGAGGTACTTGGAAATCTGAAGGCCGATTCCAGTTTCTCCGTAATGAAGCGAAAGATGGTTATGATACTATTGAGTGGCTTGCGGAACAGAGCTGGTGTAACGGAAAAGTAGGGATGTTCGGTACTTCCTATAACGCTACTGTCCAATGGTTGGCGGCGTCAGAGAAACCCCCGCATCTATCTTGTATTGCACCTATATCACCTGCAGGGATGTTTTTTAACGAAACACCCTATATTGGCGGAGCGCCCTGTAAATTACAGCTATTGATGTGGCCTAAGTACGTTGGTTGTCATGATTGGGCCGATATTGGTTTTGATTATCCAGTAGATATTGACAATATGACAGATGATCACCCTCTGCTTAAAGCCTACCGTCAAAGTCCCAACGATGCATTACTTGATGATTGGCACGCCCCTGTTTTTGCAGAAGATGCTCGTAGTCAACTAGAGCACTCTACCCTCGATAAATGGTGGGAAGAGATTATGATTACGCCCGAAAAGGCCGCAGAGATAAATATTCCTATTTTTACTATGGCTGGGTACTTTGATGGTGATTTAATAGGTTGCCTGCACAATTGGGATACAATTGAGAAGGCTAACCCAGTTGCCAAATCAATCCGCTATCTTACTCTTGGTCCATGGCGTCATGCGCAGATGACGACAGGCCAAGCGGGAACAATGGGTGAAGTAAATTTCGGTGAGAATGCTTCTGCTAATATTCTTGATTTGATTTGCAAATTTTTCGATGTGTATTTGAAGGGTATGGACCCCAGAAAGGCCGATTTTCCCAAAAATGTTCGCTGTTTCATATCGGGTAAAAATATTTGGAAAGAGTTTGAGGCCTATCCAATTCCTGATGCCCAAGACACAGTGTTCTATCTAGATAGTTCGGGGGCAGCGCAAAGTCTCGATGGTGATGGTATCTTGAAGAACTGTCCTGTGAAGGACAGTGTACCAGATCACTTACCAGAAGATGTAAATGATCTTGTTCCTCCTATGGATTCAGGACAAGACACACGAGAAAATTTAGCGAGAAATGATGTGTTGGTATATACAGGGCAGCCCTTAGTACATGATTTAACAGTGCTGGGCAGTACAGAGGCAGTGATTTATTTACGAGCTGATGTTCTGGATGCGGATGTCGTTGTGAGAATTGAAGATGTTTATCCTGATGGACGTTCTGTCAATTTAACGGGCGAATTCGGTTGCGCCCCCTTCAGGGCCCGATACCGCGAAGGATATGATAAAGAAGTTCCTCTTATTCCTGGTGAAGTGGCAGAACTATCGTTCCCCATTTGTCACATGGGACATAACTTTAAAATTGGTCACAGCGTTCGAATTGTAATAACCGCTACTGTTGATAAAATCATAGAACCTAACCATCATACCTTTGAGCCAGTGCTGACGGCGGTTGAGCGAAGACCTGCTGACCTATGGATTTTTCATGATGGAGATCACCCTAGTCGGGTGATACTGCCATCAATTACTTTATGAGTTGTTTACAGCTCAGCGTGACAAGGTAGTTTTGAGCGTACCGATACCCTCAATGCTAAGCTCAACGACATCGCCAGAATCTGGAAATTTCAATGTTTCCCCACCGCAACCATTTCCGACGGTGCCAGAGCCAAATATTTCTCCTGGATGCAATGTTTCACATTGACTGACATGAGCAATCATATCTTCGAATTTGTGATACATATCTGCGCTTGTTCCTTCGCTCCATAGCTCACCATTTACATGGGCTGTCATTTTGAGGTTGTAGGGGTCTGATATTTCGTCGGCGGTGACAATGCATGGGCCCATAGCATTGGCTCCATCGAAATCTTTGCCCTTGGCAGGGCCTAGCTGGCAAACCATTTCACGGAGTTGCGCGTCTCGAGCACTAAGGTCATTGAATATGGTGTATCCAAAAATATGGTCACGGGCATTTTCCTTTGTAATGTTTTTTCCGCCTTTTCCAATAACCATGGCGAATTCAAGCTCATAGTCCATAATCATAGAATAACTAGGCCAGATTACGGTATCGTCATGGCCGCTAGTGGCAAAACGGTTACATTTGTAATAAACAGGTTGTTCATACCACGTCTGTGATATCGCTTGACGAGCCATATTGGCTTCCTCTTCATTAGGGACAAGCGGTTTGCCTTCAATGGTGCCATTCTCTATGTAGTTACGAACAGAAGGAATATTTGAGAAGGCCTGGAGTAAATGTTTTTCAAAGGCAAGAAAGTCCCGCACTTGTACTGGAATTGGTATTGGTGGCAACACTGAAACGGCTGTATTATCATACAAATCACTTTTTTGGGCCTTATCCAGCAGCGCTGGTATGGTTTTCAACACAGAAGGGCCAGATTCAATTAAGCTTTGCATACTCTCAAGTGAAGACGCATCGACAAGTTTCTCACGCTGGTTAATTGCAGCTACATCAGCTAGATATCCATTATGCTCCACACCTAGCTTTTGCTGATCATTATTTTTGGGAAGAAATGTATAAAGTTTCATTGTCCTGTTCTTTCTATGTCGTTTGCAACAAGTGATGTTGGATAATAGCTTAACAAAAGTTTGAATATTTTTGTCGTGAAATCTTGAGATGTATTGGCGAGTTCTGCCATATTCTTCATTTAATTCAGTTTATAGAACCCCATAAACATCTTACTGTATATTAGTGATGACCCGTTTAGGAGCATAAACCTCTATGTTATGAGCTTGTTAATCCGCAACCATATTGGTGCAGTTGCGAAGTTAGTTACGATCACTAACTTCTAAAGCTAGTAATACACAGAACATTTATAGGCGGAGGGGTAATATTAACTGCAACGAATACAGTTTGCTGACGTTTTGTTTCATGGGCAGGAAAAAAGTACGGGTTTCATTTTTTTATAGCGGACTAGGCCTTTTCGAGGGTCTTAATAATGAGGTAAATTTGAAAGATTTTATATGTCCAAAATTATTGATAGTTATAAACGCAGAACTCCTAATTCAGCAGACGCCCATGCCCGCGCTGTAAAAGTATTGCCAGGAGGAAACTCTCGGCAGGTAGGGTACTGGCCGCCTTATCCATTAACCATCGATGAGGGAAAGGGCGTATTTATATATGACATAGATAAAAATCGATATTTTGACCTGACGAATAATTTCACTTCTCTGGTCCATGGGCACTGTTATGAACCAATCCAGGAAGTAATAAAAAAACAAACTGAACTTGGTTTGGCATGGTCGGCCAACAACGCCCATCAAATTGACCTTGCTGAGCAATTGGCCGCCCGCATACCATCTGTTGATCTGGTTCGTTTTACGAATTCTGGTACAGAAGCGGGCAATCTGGCTTTACAGATTGCTAGGACAGTGACAGGCCGCAGAAAAGTATTAATGGCGCGCCGTGGTTATCACGGCGGGTTAGAGGAATTTGGGATCGGTACATTTGATTTGGAAGGCCCAGATACCATCACAGCTGATTATAACGATGCAAGTAGTTTCGAAGCGGCGCTAGACAACCACGGTGATGAGATAGCTGCCGTATTTCTTGAGGCTGTGCAGGGTGCAGCAGGTATTAGAGTGGCAGATTTTGATTTCCTGAAACAGGTTTGTGATGCGACGAAAAAAGCGGGCGCTCTGTTTGTATTGGACGAGGTTATTACTTTGCGCTTGGCAGAAGGGGGCATGCAGTCGAAAGTAGGATTAGGTCCAGACTTAACCATGTTCGGAAAGCTTATTGGCGGAGGTTTTCCTGTCGGTGCCGTTGGTGGACGTAAAGAATTACTAGATATTTTTAACCCTTCCAATCAGCGCGCTGTACATTCAGGGACTTTCAATGGAAATCCAATGACAATGGCAGCTGGCGCTACGGCGTATAGGCTGCTTACACAAGAAAAAATTGATCGAATGGAGGGTCAGGCGGTTACACTGGAAGCGAGACTTATATCTGCGGCTAAAGAGCAGGGCTTGCCTATTACGTCTTCACGTTATGGATCTTTGCTTAATATATATTTCCAGAATGAATTGCCCAATAGTGTCTTTGAGATTGCAGATCCAGAAATGATGACTCAATTCCATATTGCTGGACTAAATTACGGAATATTTTTTGCGTCGCGTGGTATGTTTGCTCTTTCAACTGTTCTTGAGGATGCTCATCTGGAAGAAATTATTGATCGTGCGACTATGGCAATGAAGGCTGTTGCTGCATCTGTTAAGTAGACAGATTCCTAACTTGAATAACGTTGTTTGAGCTATTCTAACGAACTAGGCTGGTCTAAAAAGCTAATGAAACAGGGAAAATGGGGAAAGTTTTATGGATACTCGAGAAATGCCGGTCATTGAGCTGAGAGGTTCAGCCCGGGAAAAGGGACGTATACACGGTGAGGCTTTGCGTGCACCCATTCAAGAGTTGTTGTCTAGATGGCGGGATAGCTTCGCGGATAATTACTCTGGCCTAGATTACTATCTTTATAGGGATAAGTTTTGGGAGTTGGCTCAAACACGACCTGCTCTGGAGCGCTACACTCCTACCCTCCTAGAAGAAGTGGCCGGAATGGCAGAAGCAGCTGATGTGGATGGTAACGAACTTCTTATTTTTCAGCATGCGAATGAATTGATATGGGTTGCTTCTCACCTTGCGCGGCTCGAAGATGATCTACCAGAACGCTGTAGTACCTTTGCAGCAATGGGGCGTGACGGAAGCCCAAACATTATTGGACAGAATGTTGACTGGACAGAGGATCACGATGGATATCAGGTTCTTTTTCGTGCTGATGGAAACCGGGACGGTTTAAAGTTATTGATTAGCTCATGTGCTGGCTATGTTTGCATGAACGGGATGAATAGCGATGGTGTTGCCGTCGGGGATAATGCTATACCGCAACTAAGAGCGGGTCCTGGAGGGCTTCCAAGTTGGGCAATTTATCGTGCGCTTCTGGAATGCAAAAATTACCATGACGCTGAAAGGTTTTTGTATGAAGTTCCTCATGCTAGTGGCTTGAATTGGGTTATCGGAGATCCAAATCAAGTTGGAATGTTTGAAGTATCAGCTAATAAAGTCATCCCTTATCGGCCCTTTGGGACCAACGAGCGCTTATTCCACAGCAATCACCCAATGGTGAATGATGATTACGATGCAAACTTTATGCGGGCAGCATCTATATCAGCAACCGCCTTAGGTAATGCATTCCCAAGATCCACTTATCTTCGATGGGCTTCGCTTCAAATGCGCTTTTGGGATACAACCAAGCCAGTAACAGTGGATCAGGCTAAAGCAGCTTTCTCAGCCTGCGATGACCCAAAATATCCAGTTTGCCGGACAGTAGATCCAAATGCTACGGATAGACAAATCGCCTTTTCATTGGTGTCGTGCATATGGGAACTTGATTCAGAAAACTTGACGTTTCATCTGGCAAGTGGTCCAGCAGCGGAAACGCCTTTCCTTAGTTTTAATTTTGATAATGTATAACCCAGTGCTTTGTAAATCAGTGAGGTATTAAAGTCGTAACATCGTTTTATCGTGGTTTAAAAATAGAAAAAGAGGTTAGCCAGTGCAAAATTCAACTCCATATTTTCAATCTCATTTAGAATATGCGATGCAAATTCGGCGTGATCTTCATCAACACCCCGAGCTTGGCCTTGAAGAAGTTCGTACAGCCTCTGTGATTAAAGAAAAGCTTGATGAATATGGCATTCCATATGAATGTGGAATTGCGAAAACAGGAATTGTTGCGTCTATAACTAACGGAAATTCCGACAAATGCATCGGCCTTAGGGCAGACATGGACGCTTTGCCAATGCAGGAACTTAATACTTTCGGGCATACGTCGGTTCACGCTGGAAAAATGCATGCCTGTGGGCATGATGGACATGTTGTCATGTTGCTGATGGCTGCTAAGTATCTGTCTGAAAATAAATCGTTCGATGGAACGGTGAGGTTTATTTTCCAGCCTGCTGAAGAAAGCGATGGCGGTGCCCGCATCATGATGGAGGAAGGCCTGTTTCAACGTTTTCCAGTTGATAGAATATTTGGTTTACACAACATGCCTGGATATGAAGCAGGTAAATTTGCTACCAAGGCAGGGCCGTTGATGGCTGGGCGTGATATATTTGACGTCAAAATTACTGGCAGAGGAGGGCATGCCGCAATGCCCCATAAAGGTGCTGATCCCGTTCTTGCAGCAGCTCAGATTATAAATGGGCTGCAGTCAATTATCTCAAGAACGCTTGATCCTATAGAATCTGCCGTGATTTCAGTCACAATCGTAAAGGCTGGGGAAGCATATAATGTGATTCCAGAAACCGTAACACTTGGCGGAAGTGTGCGTTACTTCAAGTCTGAAACTCAGCAATGTATAAAAGAAAAAATAGAAGAAGTTTCAAAATCGATTGCAGTAGGTATGGGCTGTGAAGCTGATGTGAACTACACCGATGGATACCCGCCGACAGTAAATGATACAGACACTTCTGAGTTTTCTGTCGGTGTCATGAAAGAACTTTTTGGACCTGATGAAGTAGATACAGACCCTCAACAAATAATGGCGTCGGAAGATTTTGCTTTTATGCTGCAGGCAATCCCGGGATGTTATGCGTGGATAGGCAATGGACCTGGGGAAAATGCTTGTGTGCTCCATAATCCAAAATATGACTTTAATGATGACTTGCTTACAAGGGGGGCCGCCTATTGGGTAGGTCTTACAGAGCGGGCGCTCTCTCATGATTAGGTCTGTGGCCACCGCTAAATGGACGACCTAATGGCTATCTTCGATTGGTCACAAGAACAGAATTAATATTATTGGATATTGGAGTATAATTAAATGAATACGTCTTCTCTACATCGCACGATTGAACTCAAGTCCGCTATATTCATCATTATTGGTTTCACCGTTGGTGCAACGATATTTGTATTACCGGGAACATTGGCCGTTGAGGCTGGACCTGCGGTAGTCTTAGCTTACATTCTGGCTGGTATTCCTGCAATTTTTGCATGTTTTGTTATGGCGCAAGTTGGTGGTGCTTTCCCCACGAGTGGTGCCAGTTATATGATTATAAGCAAAACATTATCACCATACTGGGGGTTCATCTATCTCTGTCTGTTGGTGCCAATGGCCTCGATAATTGTGCCTTTGATAGCATTTGGATTTGCTGATTATCTCCAGCATTTTATCCCAGATGTAGATGTTACTATTACATCCGTACTAATCACTTTAATTTTTATTATAACCAATTGTTTTGGTATGGACTTTGCAGCCAAGGTTCAAAGTATAATGGTAGTATTTTTCCTTGTAACTCTAGCTATCTTTGGCTTAGGTGGCGTTATTCAAGGAGATGCAGCGTTGGTTGAGCCTTTTTTCCCTAAAGGTTTTTCACCTGTCATTCTTGCGGCTATTACCGCCTATTTTTCTTACGCGGGTGTTTTTGTAATCACGGAAATCGCTGGCGAGGTTAAAAACCCAACTAAAACAATTCCTCGGGCAATTTTTATTAGTTTTGCTGTCATACTCGCTCTTTATACGTTAGTTCCCCTAGCTTTGGTAATGACCCTACCATGGGCTTCATATGCAGATACGTCTATGGCGGTTGTAAGTGCTTCAGAAGTCTTTCTCCCTAGTTGGATGGTGGATTTTATGGCTATCAGTGCTCTTTTTGCAGCAGCAACGTCCATTAATGGCCTGCTTATGGCCTTAAGTCGTGATTGGTTTAAGGGGGCTAAGGTTAAAGTCTTTCCTAATTATTTTGCCAAACTTGATGATCGTAGAGGAGTGCCAGTCCGAGCTGTAGTTCTTGTAGGCGCACTGTCGATGGTGGGGATATTTATGGGAGGTACTATTACCGATTATGCGCAAGCTGCTGTTCTGGGCATTATGGTAATGCAGATATTAACTGGGTTTGCCGTCTTAAGGTTACCTAAATTATTGCCAGAGCTATATGAGCAAGCTCATTATAAGCTCAGCCCTCGTGCGCTTATTTTCAACAGTTGGGGATTTATATTATGTTCAGCAATGATTTTTTTATATCTTGGAGCCTTTAGCCCAACAGCAATTATCGTTGGAACTGTATACGTCTTCCTTTGCAGTGTGTATTTTAAAATACGAATGAAAACGGTCACATTGGACTTTGAAGTATAATTGCGGCGTGGTAATTTTAACCATGTTGAAAAATAGTTTTATGAGCCGACCTTTCAGGTGCTACTTTACATTTGAGGCTAATCTATAATGGAAAAAAGTGATGCAGAAGAGCTGGTTCTCGGCTCAAAAATTTTGGAAAAACTAACCCGTTTGGAGCCAGTTTGTTGGTTTAGCGATAAAGTGACTGATTTTAATGAGGCGCTTTCATATGTTGGCTTATCAGAAAAAGATGTCAGGGAAGTAGCTGAACGATTAGACAGGTTCTCAGCATACTTTAAGACAGCATTTCCTGAAACCAAGCCTCTAAACGGGTTGCTTGAGTCACCATTAGTCGCTGCGCCCAGTTTGCAGGCCGCTTTGCAGCAAGAGTTTGCTGAAGAAATATCGGGAAATTTATTTTTAAAAATGGATGCTTTGTTACCAATATCTGGTTCAATCAAGGCCAGAGGTGGTATTCATGAAGTCTTGTGTCATGCTGAAAAGCTTGCTCTTGATTCAGGTATGCTTTCAACTGAAGATGATTATGCTGTGCTCAATTCTCAAAAGTTCAGAAATTTTTTCTCAAAGTATAAAATTGCAGTAGGTTCTACGGGAAACCTCGGGTTATCGGTTGGTATCATGGGGGCAACGCTTGGCTTTGAAGTAAGCATACATATGTCATCGGACGCACGCCAATGGAAGAAGGATCGATTGCGCGCATTAGGTGTGAATGTCTGTGAGTATGACTCAGATTACAGTGTTGCTGTAGCACGCGGGAGAAAAGAAGCAGAATTTGATGATTACTGTCATTTTGTTGATGATGAAAATTCTAAGGAGTTGTTTTTGGGATATGCTGTCGCAGGTCAAAGGCTAAAACGCCAGCTTGAGCAACAAAAGATCAAAGTTGATCGTGAACATCCATTGTTTGTATATTTACCTTGTGGCGTTGGTGGTGGGCCGGGCGGTGTTGCTTTTGGGTTAAAACTTGCATTCAAAGAAAATGTTCACTGCTTTTTTGCTGAGCCAACCCAATCACCATGTATGTTGATTGGGGTCTATACGGGCTTGCATGATGATGTTTGTGTAGAAGACTTTGGCATAGAAAACCGTACAGCAGCTGATGGCTTAGCTGTGGGAAGAGCATCGGGATTTGTTGGACGCGCTATGGAACGTATGATCGATGGTTACTTCACAGTAGAAGACGAGCAGCTTTTTAAATACATACGCCTCGCGCATGATACCGAGAAAGTTTCTCTGGAGCCTTCTGCCGTTGCCGGCATTCCTGGCCCTAACTACGTTAGTGGGGACAAAAGCTACCTACATAAATTTGAGCTCGAGACTTCAATTCAAAATGCGACTCATATTATCTGGGCAACAGGCGGCGGAATGGTGCCTGATGAGGAAATGCAAAAATACCTTTCTCGTGGGACATAATATTTGAGCAGTTTTGCTATTCTGATGCCAGAGGTAGGGTATTTATTTGCAACTGTATGCGGAAACCATTTCAAGAAATCTCATTAGTGCAGGGTTGTCATTGTCTTCTCGCCAAGCAATTAGGCGTTCGAGAGAAGCTCCCTTATCTTTGATTTTTAATACTTTGAGGCCTTTTTGGTAAGCTGGTATGGATTCTAGACTGGCTAAAAATATACCATAGCCTCGACGCACCATCTCCGCACATAACGGACTTTGCAAGATTTCCATATTTCTATGGGAACTGATCCCTGCATTTATTAGTAAGTTATTCATTTTGTCATCAAAACGTGTTCGCATATTCTGTGTAATCATCGGAAACCCCTCTTGAGAAATTTCCTTTAAATCTATTTCATCATAATGGGCGAGAGGATGTCCTGTGGGAACCATGGCGATTATTGGCACCGTCTTCCATGTCATAGTTTCAAATCCCGATAATCTTTGGTGTAGGGGGGGCGTGGTAAGAATACAGTCGATTTTATGGCGGCTTAAGTCATCTATCAATCTATATGACAAGGACTGATAGGCGTTCAGAGATATGTTGGGATGTTTCAAATTATAGTCATTTAGCAAATCAGGCAGTGACCCATGCACAAAGTCATCTGTGAAGCCTAGGGAGAATGACCCAAATTCACCCTGTTCTGTAAGTTGTGCAGTTCGTTTTGCTCGTTCTACGTCTTGCAATATGCGTTGGGCAGCAAGAAGGAAGGATTTACCTGCGGGTGTTAATCGGACGTTTTTCTTTTGCTCCCGATTTAATAGTACGACCCCTATGTCTTCTTCTAATGATTTAATGGCGTGACTCAGCGGTGGTTGCGTCATGCATAATATTTCTGCGGCACGTCTGAAGTTGAGTGTCCCAGCAACGGTGACGAATGCTTTTAATTGTTGAATTTTCATGATTTTATAATACATTTTTTGTATCAATAGTACATTAAAAAAGAATTTGAGGATTAATAAGGTTTCTGCGATAATTCAAATTCATTCTAAAGGCGATCTTCTTGGAAGCTAACATATGTCAAGTCCAAGAGGTCAGGTCGCAGAAATAATCTGAGAGTCTGAATGTTTGGTGCGATATGTGGTCTCGCTTCAATTATGTCTGTCTTAAGGGGAGCTCCTCTGGATCGTGTTTGGCTTTGGTGCTATGGTGTACGGTTTTAAAGAAGTGGGTACCATGATGGAAAACAAAATTTGAACAATTATAAATGTTAGCGGTGAAGGAACTTAAAATGACGACCAAAAGAAAAGTTATATTAACCTGCGCGGTTACAGGGAATGCTCCTGTAAACCCGAAATATCCATATCAGTACCCTATCACGCCTGAACAAATATGTAATACCGTGGTTGAGGCAGCTAATGCAGGCGCTTCTATTGCTCACATCCATGTAAGAGATCCAGAAACGGGTGAGGGCTCTAGCGATGTGGAGCTATTCCGCGAAACCGTCGCCCGAATTCGTGATACAGGCACTAATATTGTTCTTAACCTTACGGCTGGTATGGGGGCTGTTTTCTTGCCTGATCCAGACAATGAAGCGATCGGCTTACCTGAAAGTGACATGCAAAGTGCGGCTGATCGCATGGCACATGTGAAGGACTGTTTGCCAGAAATTGCCTCTCTCGACATTACAACTGGCAATCAGGAAGAAGGCCCATTTGAGTTTGTTTATCTTAACAGCACAAGAACCCTGCGCAAGATGGCTAAGTTATTTCAAGAATATGGCGTTAAGCCAGAGCTAGAAGCTTTCCAAGCTGGTGATGTCCTGTTTGGTAACCAATTAATTGAAGAAGGTTTGATTGATGGTATTCCCATGTTTCAATTTGTGCTGGGTGTTAAATGGGCCTCTCCGGCCACGCCAGAAACGATGATGTACCTCCGTAGCCTGTTGCCGCAAAATAAGAACGTTGAGTGGTGTAGTTTTGGTATTGGGCGCAATCAAATGCCAATGGCTGCACAGTCCACGTTGCTTGGTGGTAATGTCCGGGTAGGATTGGAAGATAACCTTTATATGGAGCGTGGTGTCTTCGCCACAAATGGTCAATTAGTTGAACGAGGATGTAGTATCATAGAAAACCTTGGGAACTCAGTTGCCACACCCGATGAGACTCGTGAAATTCTTGGCCTTAAGAAAATGGTGTAGGGATGAGTATTAGTAATAAATCACAAAGGGTAATTGTAACGGCTGGCGGATCAGGTATTGGACGTGCCATTGCGGAATGTTTTCACGAGCAAGGGGCGCAAGTCTTTATCTGTGATATAAGTGCAGAGGCTATTGCTGATGTTACTAGTGACAATGAGAATATTCACGGCAAGGTGGCCGATGTTAGTGAGCCCAAAGAGGTTGAAGCTTTTATTAAAGCAGCTGTGGATCATATGGACGGTGTAGATGTCTTGGTTAATAATGCTGGTATTGGTGGCCCCCGTGCTCTTGTGGAGGATACCGATTATGATGAATGGGACATGACGATGCGGGTTAATCTGAGCGGGATGTTTTATTGTATAAAAAATGTCGTGCCCCAGATGAAGGCTCAAGGGTCTGGTTGCATTATCAATATCTCTACAGGGTCCACACGAACTGGGCTGCCGAATAGGTTAGCCTATGTTGCCTCTAAGGAGGGTGTTAACGGAATCACTCATACGATTGCTCGCGAGGTAGGA
>Ga0209344_10000719_pt1 | contig 51868 bp, 40 predicted proteins | sample Cruoilmetagenom6_FD_187293 | JGI IMG/M metagenome (GOLD analysis project Ga0209344, IMG submission 187293) | Oil polluted marine microbial communities from Coal Oil Point, Santa Barbara, California, USA - Santa Barbara Oil Seep Sample 6 (SPAdes)... | ecosystem: Environmental > Aquatic > Marine... | reverse complement strand
CCTTGCTGATGTCAACTCCAAAAGTTTCCTTATATTTATTCATAGGAACTGAATTTATGAAAGAACCAGCTACTAGGGTCACAACAACTTGAAAACGAGGTCTAGGCCTCACAGAACTGAACGTGATGTAAGTAGTAAAAGAGCGGGGATTATCAATGTTGTCGAAGTCTAAAGCTTCACCGTATATAGTAACCTTACTCCGCTCTTTTGTTCTTTCAGATTAATACTTAAAGTTAACTGATTTATTAAAAATCAAACTTAAGACGTGTATAGCTCATTGCGGCTGAATTCCTAATCGGAATTCATTGCAATTTGCTATCTTTCGGTTACGGCGGAAAATCATAGCTGATTTTCCGCAACGAGCCATACACAAAACCGTTGTAGGTAACCGAACAAACACCCGTGATTAAAGGAAAAGTAATCAAAAATGACTCAAAGGACGGCGAATATATAATATTCGAGTCGAAATTGGTTGAGCAAGTCAATCCAAGAGAGTATTTTAAAGAATTAATGATTACTTCGTCTTTCGGATTTACGCATTCCTTTCTCTCAAAATCTGTTGAGCATTATAACCTACCAATTCGTGAACAAACTGTGGTTAAACACAGTCTGAAAGAAGCATTCGAGAGTTGGCAAAGATTTAGTGATAGAATTAATGGGCTGGAATTAGCACATAATTTTAGTGGATTACTTAATTCTACAAAAAAGAGAGAGCAAATCAAACTACTGAAAGGAGCCAAAATGAATTCTGACATTCTAATGGCTTTGATATTTAAAGCGTGGGATGAAAAGGGAATGACTTTTAGCAGATATGTTTCTGAACATTATCCGAAAAACACGGACGAAGAAGGGATGCCAAGAGTTGCTTATTTGGAAGATGATTCTATAGACAAAATCGGTTCGACCAGACTATCCGACGGACAAATAAAACACGTGATTGAAAACAGAAAAGTGATTGTCGCCAATTTTATGGAATCTGACGATGATTGGATTTGTTTCTTTGTCACCTTTGATAGCCTAAAAGGAAAAGAAGGCTGGAAAAATGGAACGCCACATTATCATTTCATATCTGACAAATTTCAGATTCCAAAGGAAAAAGTTATTACCGAGTTGAAAAGCAAGAATTATGGTTTAGGTAATTTGCCACATATTGAAATAACTGATAAGATTGAGTGAAATAGCTACCTACAACAACGGTAACCGTTGCACAACCCCTTAATTTTTTAAACCTGAACCAATATAAGCCGTTTTAAGCGGCATTGCTTTTTTGATCAGGCTTGAGAATGAACCAAATTTGGGGCTTTTGAAAAATGCCATGCTACATTCTGAAGCACTATTTTTGGCAAAAAATACAAAACAAGGCTTTCCGCCCCGCTCTTTGCGCGTTTTTGGATAGACTTGAGGTATTTCTTGAGGTTGTAGGCCATCGCCGAGAGGTGCATGCATTTATTGGCCTGTTTAATGCCAATGGTATTGACCTTGCGAAGACCCATAAACTCCTTGAGGGTTCCAAAGACAGGCTCCACGGTGCTTTGCCGTTTGCTTTTTAGATACCGGCCAGTGGGGCTTTTTATTCTCGCTATGTTGCGTTCATATTCTTCCCGGTAAGCAGTGATATTGATTCGCTTTTCGTGGCTTTTACCTATACAGCTTTCTTTGATGGGACATCCCTTGCAATCACTTCGTTTTGTAAAATAATTATCCTTTAATGTGCCTTTTTCAAGTTTCTGCTTTCGGAAGGTTACTTTCTTTTCCTGTGGGCACAGCCAGTAGTTACCTTCTTTTATATATTTAAAGTCTTCGGGGCCGCCTTTGTAAGTTCCGTGGGGTGGAATGTAGCTTTTAATGCCCCTGGCTTCCAGATAGGCATAGTTCTCCCCACTGCTGTAGCCGGTGTCTGCCAAGAGGTGCTCCCAAATCATTCCCTCCTTTCTCAACCGCCTGTTAAGCCTTGCCACGGTGTCCTGCAAATACTGGTTGTCTTTCTTGTCGGCGTGGTAAGCCTGCACATCGGTAATCACGTGGCCCCCGGTATCTACGCTTATGTTGCACAGGTAGTTGAGCTTTCTTGCTTTCCCGGGCTTGACACTTATTCTGGAATCGGGATCGGTAGGACTATAATGGGTCTTGTTGCTGGTGTAACGGCTGCCTTTGTTCTTGGCCCCCGGGCGCATATCCTGGTCTTCGCTCCATCTTTTGTTACGGCTCTTGATCTGCTGTAATTCTTTTTTACTGGCCGTTATCTCTTGTTGTTCTTTAGGGGCTTTGTTCTCTTTGGCCTTTCTGTCCCTGCTGCTCTGTACGCGCACTTTGGAAAGGTGTTCTTCAAGTTCATCTGCCGGCACTTTGATTTCAAGACTGTCCATCGAGGCATTGGCCTTTACAGGAGCTGAATCGATGGCTTGGGTATGACCGCTTACCAGACCGGCTTCTATGCACAATTTTAAAACACGGGTAAAGACTTCTTCAAAAATATCTTCCGGGAAAAGTTGCCGTGTGCGGCTGATGGTGCTGTGCCAAGGCAAAGGCTCGTCAATATCATAGTCCAGAAAATAAAGGATGTCCATACGCATACTGCAGTGATCCATCAGGCCGCGGTCTGGGGTTATGTTTTCCAGATAGCCCACCAGGCATATCTTAAAAAAGACCACGGGGTCTATGCTTTTTTGCCCACTTTGTCCATAGAACTTATTGGTGAGTGGATAAAGAAAGTCCAGGTTTAGAACTTCTTTTAGCCGTCGGTAAAAATTTTCTTTTGAAACCCTGTCGCTTAGCTTAAAGCTTGTGAAGAATTTTTCCTGATAGTTTTTCTTGCCTTGCATAGGCATGAAATTAATAAACTTCTCAATTTTATACAAGCCTTTTGCTATATTTGAAGAGGTGGTTGTGCAACAGGGACAACGGCTATAGTTCATTGCGGCGGAATTTTCTGACGAAAATTCCTGCAGCTTTGCTATCTTTCGGTTTTGCTACGCTCGTGTCGGCGGAAATCCTCGCAGATTTCACGCAACACGCAATAAACAATTCCGTGTTACTGCATTAGAAAATGAACAATATAAAAAATGAAAGCATCAATACGAAGAAATTATTGTTCACCAAGTCAACTGAAAATTGAGGAAATTGAAAAACCGAACCCAAAAGATGATGAAGTACTAATTAGAGTTTATACTACAACCGTTAACAGGACAGATTGTGCGAACCTTACTGCTAAGCCATTTATCATGCGATGTGTCTTAGGCTTATTTAAACCAAGGAAAATTATAGTGGGGACAGATTTTGCAGGAGAAGTAATATCAATTGGCAAAAACGTAAACTCGGTTAATATAGGAGACAGGGTATTTGGTTTTAATGATACAGGTTCCGAATCTCAAGCTGAATACTTAACAACTGTTGCGGAAAACATTTTCGCTATTCCAAAAAAGATTGAATATAAACAGGCAGCTGCTAGTTTGGAAGGAGCACATTACGCTTACTCTTTTATTCATAAAGTAAATATTAAATCAGGGCAGCGTATTCTAATAAATGGAGCAACAGGCGCAATTGGTTCTGCTCTTTTACAATTTGTCAGGCAATATGATGTCAAAATAGCTGCTACCTGCAACACTAAGAACATTGAACTAATACAAACTTTGGGAGCTGACAAAATCTTTGATTATACGAAAGAAGACTTTACTGATAAGGGAGAAAAGTATGATTTTGTTTTCGATACGGTTGGTAAAAGCTCATTTGGAAAGTGTAAATCAATATTAAATAAGAAAGGAGTTTACATTTCATCTGAATTAGGCCCCTATTCACAAAATTTATTCTTTCCTCTATTTAATTCTATAACAAGTAAGAAGGTTATCTTTCCTATTCCATACAATAAGAGAGAAACAATACCATATATCAGTAGTCAGTTAGAGAAAGGAATATTAAAGCCAGTGATTGACAGAGAATATCACTTAAAAGATATATCCAAGGCTTACGAGTATGTAATCAAAGGAGAGAAAATAGGAAACGTATTAATTAACCTTAATAAAAACGAGAGTACAACAAAACCTGAACTGTATTAAAACGCAGTTTAGCTAAACCACTGATATCATTTAATAAAAAATAAAAACCATGAAAAAAGTCCTGATCGTATTTTCTATACTCTTTATTAATTCCCACATCGCGCATTCCCAAGAAGACTATATGACCAAAATAGTAGAAAAATCCTGTCAGTGTTTAGCTGATATGCCCAATAATGAAGAATTAAGCAGCACGAGTATAGGCCTCTGTATGATTAATGAGGCAAACATATACAAGGCAGAATTATTACGCGATCACGGCATAAATATGGACGAGATACATAATGATGGAGAAAAACTCGGTAAACTAATAGCGATAGAGATGATTACCGTTTGTCCAGAACAGATGAAGCGTATTGCCTCAAACATAGAAGCAAAAAAAAGTAGCGATCAAGATAATTCGCTTCAATCTATTCAAGGGGTTATCAAATCAATCGACAAAAATGAGTTTATTACTTTTTCCGTTACTTCTAGCGATGGTAAAACATCAAAATTTTATTGGCTCACATTCATAGAAAGCAAAAATGATTTGCAAAATGAGTTTGATAGTTACAATAAGAAAAAAGTTGAAATAGAATACACGATTTTTGAATTCTATGATCCTAAGTTAAAAGAATATAGAAATTATAATGTAATAGAATCTTTAAATATTATAGATTAAGTTACACAAAGCAATGGGATAAACAACCTTTTTCTTCCAGATCTCTAAATTTGTAAAGTTTATTGATTTGGAAAAAGGCTTATCTACCGGTATTGGAATTGGACTGTTACTGATATCTTTAATTTTCGTCGATTTTAAGGTTGCTCATTAGAGCTTTTACACACAAAAAACAACTTTATGAAATACTTGAAAATTTATAAAGTGGAATGATAAACTATATGACAATTCAACCAATCAATTTTTAATAAGCTTTATTGTTTGGCTTTTTTTGTTTGAAGTTATTTTACAGAAATAAACTCCATTTGACTGTGGTGTCAGATCAAGCAAGATGCTATTTTTACCAATTGAAACTTCTTTTAAATCCAGACTTTTTATATTTCTTCCCAATAGATCAAAAACCTCTATGGAAACTGGACTAGCATTTTTTGAATGGAAAACTATAGTAGTAGTTTCAGAAAAAGGATTGGGGTAATTTAACCCATCCATTTGTTCCATAAAAGCAATATCATTTACACCAAGTGTTCTTTCCAAATTTCTATCAATACAATCAAAACCATTAACACCATTAGGATTGTAAATAGTAAACCCTTCACTTTGGGTCAGGGTCCAAACATTTCCAAAAGTATCAACCGCAATATCTTCTACTTGCTTGTGGGCAAGTGGGGAACTGCCATCTAAAAAAGTAGTGAAGGTATTGCCTGTACCATCAAAATAAGAGAACCCGCCGTAATAAGGCCAGCTGAAAGTATTGTAGGCACTGATATAGATATTATTGTCTGCATCAAAATCAATGGCGGATACATAATCAGCGGCAATATTGCTGTTGCTTTCATTCCAGTTGGTCCAAGTGGTGCCATCAAACTTCCACAATCCGGTAGTTGTGCCAAGCCACATATTATCATTTGCATCAAAAGCAATATGGAGTACATGCTCAATGCCTTGTGGGGTCAAGTCAATATTTGACCATGTGCCATTTTCAAAAACATCTATTCCTTGATAGCTACCCACGTACATGGCATTGCCGCGAGACCCCAAACTATATGGAGGGCCCGATAATCCATTTGACATGTTCCATACGGTCCAAGTGTCGGCAACCTTATCAAACATAATGGCATTATTATCAGCCAGTGCGAACAATTTACCGTCATCCGTGGCATTTAATTCTCCGATAAATTGAAGATAGGGGGTAGAATTGGTATTATCATAAGTAGTCCACGATGCATAATCCCAATAATCTCCATTGGGCACATGGATAATATAACCTGAAGTACCGTCATAAGAAAACCAAATATCTCCATCGGCATCCTCCGTGATTGAAGTACCAATGGTTGTGGAGTACAGGGTCTGTGGATTGGGGAATAACCCTCCGTTCTCAGGGCCATATACCTCCCACTTGGGGCAGTCAAAAACCTGGATTCCGCCATTACCGTTGGCAAACCATCTGCGGCCCTTGCTGTCTATAAAAATATCTTCGTTAAAATTGGTTGGCAGTCCAGTGTTATAACCCGTATAACTAATCCATCCCGTACCATCATTTTTGGCCACTTCGCCATAGCCAGAAATCCAGTAAGTTCCACTATCGTCGATATAGGAATCAAATATGCTTAAGTTCATATATTCAGAAGTCCAAGTTGTGCCATCAAATAATAATACTCTGGAACTGGAGCCTTCGGCGATAATTACTTGGTCGCCTTGAATAGCCAAAGAGCGTGCTTGCACGTTGGAAATAGGCCAATCGTTCTCATTAATCTGAGTCCAGGTTGTGCCATCATAAATATCTACCGCGTTTCCTACCAGGGCCCAGATTCTGTTTTGGTCATCGAGCGCCACTTCGTAAACATTATTATCTGAAAGACCACTATTGGCAGTTGTGTAATGTTGCCATGTGGTACCGTCAAATGAAATTAAACCGTTATCGGAAGCAATCCACTTTACCTCATTGGCATCAACAACAATATCTCTTAAATTAGAGCCAGAAGGCAGTCCAGAATTTGCGGAAGTGTAGTAGTTCCAGGTGGAGCCATCATAATAACCCACCCCCCCTAAAGCTGAATCGCTATGGGTTGTCCACACAGTATCTCCAGCGCCTATAGCAATGCCCACCACTTCGGTGCTTGTAAAAGGAGTATTGGAAGCATCGTAGTGTGTCCAAATTAAGCCATCCCCAGAGGTTGTAATGCCAGCTTCAGACCCTACCCATATAATCCCGGTGCTGTCAAAAGCTATGTCGAATATCAAGCCATTGGGAAGATATTCTTCCGAATATGTAGACCAATTGGTGTAAACGGTATCCGTAGATGCAATGCGTACCAAACTGCCCTCCTCGGCAGATTCGTAACCACCGGTCCAAATATTGCCAAAGGCATCGCCCTGTACCACATAATGCAACGCTCCGCCAATACCTGTATTTTCCTTACGGAGATATTCCCAATTGGGATCTTGGGCGAAGGTTTGTAAAGTAAGTGAGAATAAAATAAAATTGATAAGTACTTTTGTTTTCATATCTATTCTTTTTAAAAAAACAGCTACGGTTTAAAAAACCCTACCTTCCCCAATTTACAAAATTTAAAATTATTTTATTTCCCCTTGCAATTTTTATTGTGCCCCATAAATCATTTAATACATATTCTGATGGGGATTACTTGGAAATAATTAATTTTGGGAAAATTCATAAAATAGCAAGATGAAGTACGATCAAATCTCCAGTAAACTTTTTATAAAAAACCGCAAAAACTTTATGGCGCAGATGAAGCCAAAGAGCGTGGCGGTCTTTAACAGCAACGATATTTACCCCATTGGCGCAGACAGCACCATGCCCTTTCAGCAGGCACGCGATATTTTTTACCTAACAGGTGCAGACCAAGAGGAAACGATTTTGGTACTCTTCCCCGATGCGCCAAACAAGGACCATCGCGAAATGCTTTTTGTGCGCGAAACCAACGACCATATTGCCGTTTGGGAAGGTGAAAAACTTACCAAGGAAAAAGCTACCGAAGTAAGTGGAATAAAATCCATATACTGGCTAAAAGAATTTGACAAGATTTTCTTTGAAGTAATGACCCAAGCCGAACGTGTTTATTTTAACACCAACGAGCATTATCGCCAAAGTGTGGAAACCGAAACCCGCGAGGATCGTTTCATCAAAGCCACGAAAGAAAAATTTCCCGCACACAGTTGGGAACGCAGCAACCCAATTTTGCAACGCTTGCGTTCCGTAAAAGATAAAATTGAAATTGATTTGATTCAAACAGCCTGTAATATCACCGAAAAAGGGTTTAGAAGAATTCTGAATTTCGTAAAACCCGGCGTTTGGGAATACGAAATCGAGGCTGAATTTATGCACGAATTTTTAAGAAACCGTTCCCGCGGTTTTGCTTACACACCAATTATTGGCAGCGGTAACAATGCGAATGTGCTTCATTATATCGTCAACAATCAGCAATGTAAAAAAGGAGATTTGCTTCTTTTGGATGTAGGCGCTGAATACGCAAACTATTCCAGTGATATGACGCGAACCATTCCCGTGAGCGGAAAATTCACCAAACGTCAGCGCGAGGTTTACGATGCCGTAAAGAAAGTTAAAGACGACGCCACAAAAATGTTGGTTCCAGGAAATTACTGGAAGGAATACCACGAAGAAGTGGGCAAACTGATGACCAAAGCGCTTTTGGACCTAAAACTTTTAGATAAAGCAGATGTAAAAACCGAGGATCCAAACTGGCCAGCTTATAAAAAATACTTTATGCACGGCACCAGCCACCACATTGGGCTTGATACGCACGATTACGGAATTCTTTGGGAAAAGATGACCGAAAATATGGTCTTCACCGTTGAGCCGGGAATTTATATTCCAGAGGAAGGTTTCGGCATCCGTTTGGAAGACGATGTTGTTATCCAGAAAAAAGGAGAGCCTTTCAACCTGATGCGCAATATTCCTATTGAAGCGGAAGAGATTGAAGAAATTATGAATAAATAGAAACAAGAAACAAGACGTTTTGACCCACGACTTTTAGACTTGACCTGCAGGGCTTTTTAAAGCTTGCAGGTCTTTTTCACAATATGACTTTAAGCTTCAATAACACTTCTATCTATTACGAAACCTACGGAAATGGTCCAGCGATTATTTTGCTTCACGGTTTTTTGGAAAGCTCTACCATGTGGAAACCGTTGATTCCAGATCTATCAAGGAATAATCACGTAATTACAATTGATTTTCCCGGCCACGGAAAGAGTAGCGTTGTTTCTGAAATACATACTATGGAATTAATGGCAGAAGTTGTGGATGCAGTACTTCAAAAGCTACAAATTGCGTCAGCAACGTTTATAGGACACTCGATGGGCGGCTATGTTACTTTGGCCTATGCCGAGATGTTTTCTGAAAAAGTTGACAAATTGATTCTCCTCAATTCCACACCTGCCGCAGATTCCGAAGAACGAAAGGCCAACCGCAATCGGGCTTTAAAGATTGTCGATCAGAATTTGCAAGCATATATCAGTATGGCTATTGGCAACCTATTTGCGGAATCTTCACGTGAAAGATTTGCGACAGAAATTGAAACTTTAAAAAGTGAAGCCTATTCTTTTCCGGCAAAAGGCATAAAAGCTGCCATTCAAGGGATGCGGAACCGAGAAGACAGAACTGAAATTTTAAAAAATTTTGAAAAGAAGAAATATATGATTCTGGCTGAAGAAGATCCTATTTTACCGGTCTCAGAAGCAAAACAGTTAGCCATGAAATGTAATTGTAATACAAAAATTATTGAAGGAGGGCATATGAGTTTGATAGAAAACCAGGGTTTTATTATTGAATATTTACTTTTAATCGGATAAAAGTTGCATTTTATCTAAAAAAAAGTTAATATTGGTAAATAAACCCCATTCATTTAACAATTATGGAGAAAATTATGCCCCAAAGCGGAACTCCAATCTTAAGCCTTGTCTGTACGGCATTTGGCCATGATTACATTGTAACCCGCAAAATTACCGACCACATTAGTGAATATAAATGTGCTTGTTGCGGCAAAGAGGTTTCCAACAGCTATTCCGGTAAATTTGAAGCACTTACTTTTAAACAACGCGAAGTAAACGAATGTTTGTCTACTTTTTTTAGAAAAAAGAAAAAGCTTTCAATCCATTAAAAAAAGCGTGCCAAATTACTTTAGAACATCTTCCCTTTAAGTAAGGGAATAGGGCTCTCTCTTATGCCTAACCCAAACTTTCTTAAATTCTATTCGTCGCCTTTTAATGCATTCCAACCGCGTGCAATCAAAGGTATTTTTGTTCCCGCACGGCTAATTAAATGTATTCCCTCCTTTTCATCGGTTATGTGTCCAATAACTGTTAAATGTGGGTTTGCCTTTATTTTGGGAAAATCTTCCGTGCTAATTGTGAAGAGCAATTCATAATCCTCACCTCCGCTCAAGGCTATTGTAGTACTGTCAAGGTTAAACTCCTCGCAAGCGGAAATAACTTGTGGATCTAATGGAATTTTATCTTCGTATAAGTTGCAACCAACCTTTGAGTTTTTGCAGATGTGCAATATTTCTGAGGAAAGTCCATCGCTAATATCAATCATTGCGGTAGGTTTCACGCCAAGTTCCTTTAATAGATTTGGAATATCTTTTCTAGCCTCTGGTTTTAATTGACGTTCTACCAAATAGGCGTAGGGCTCCAAATCTGCCTTTGAGTTTGGGTTCACCTTAAAAACTTCCTTTTCGCGCTCCAAGACCTGAAGCCCCATATAAGCTCCACCCAGATCGCCGGTCACAACCAATAAATCATTTTCTTTGGCTCCACTTCTATAGATTGCCTCGCCTTTATTTACGGTTCCTAAAGCTGTAATGCTTATCAGCAATCCTCTAGTTGACGATGTGGTGTCACCACCTACAACATCTACGTTGTAAATTTTTGCTGCAGTCTGAACGCCTGCATATAATTCTTCCAAAGCTTCCACAGGAAATCTGTTTGAAACCGCAATACTCACGGTTATTTGAGTGGGTTCGGCATTCATGGCATATACATCTGAAAGATTTACAATAACGGCCTTATACCCTAAATGCTTTAAGGGGACATAGCTTAAATCAAAATGTACTCCTTCCAACAGTAAATCAGTAGTTACCACTATTTCTTTTTTCGAATCAGCGGAAATAACAGCTGCATCATCGCCAATTCCTTTTACGGTTGACTTTTGTTTTATTTTGAAGTTTTTGGTCAGATGGTCAATAAGCCCAAATTCACCCAAATTTGAAATGCTCGTGTGGGAATTGTCTTTGTTTTCAAACATATTGCAGGTTTCTAAAAGATTTTTGCAAAAATACACCAACATAACCAATAACAAGAAGCTTCTGCATACTTTAAGATACACTTAGGATTTTTGATTAACAGTAACCCTAAGTAATATTATACTAATATTTAACCTTTTGCGTTTGTAAAATAGGCTATAATATAGTTACATTTAGCCCTTTTTAAAACTTATACCCTACACATGAAAAGATTACTACCCCTTTTAGCAGTATTATTGAGTGCAATAACATTTGCACAAACCCCTTGTCAAAATGGAAATGCTGGACCTTATCCGTGTAACGGATTGGACCTTCAATCGCGAATTGGCCTAAATGTTTTTGGAACTGACCGCGGAAACGATTCTTGGGGGTGGACTGATCCACAAGACGGAAAAGAATATGCCCTTATGGGCTTAGGAAACGGTACTGCCTTTGTGGATATTACCGATCCCGTAAACCCCATCTATCTTGGAAAGCTTCCAACACATACAGATCCAAGCACCTGGAGAGATATTAAAGTATATAACAATTACGCTTTTATAGTAAGTGAAGCTAGTGGACACGGAATTCAAGTTTTTGACTTAACGCGTTTGCGCAATGTTTCCAATGCTCCTGAGACTTTTACTGAAGATGCACATTACAACGGTTTTGGGCATTGCCATAATTTGGTTATTAATGAAGAAACCGGTTACGCATATGGAGTAGGCACAAGTTCCTTCAGCGGAGGCCCTCACTTTGTCAATATTCAAGACCCATTAAATCCTGTAGCGGCAGGTGGATTTAGCGGAGACAATTACTGTCATGATGCCCAAGTAGTTATCTACAATGGCCCTGATACAGATTACACTGGACGTGAAATCTTCTTTGGAAGCAATGAAGATAGAGTATCCATTGTAGATGTAACCAACAAGTCTAACCCAATTGGAATATCTAATGGTTTTTACAGTAGTGTAGATTATACCCACCAAGGCTGGCTTACTGAAGACCAGCGCTACTTTATAATTGGAGACGAATTGGACGAATCTGCGTTTGGATTTAATACCAGAACCATAATTTTTGATGTAACCGACCTTGACAACCCAGTAGTTCATTTTGAATATGAAGCCGATAATGAGGCCATAGACCATAATGGATACGTAAAAGGAGATGAGTTTTATCTTGCCAGCTACCGTGCAGGCTTAAGAGTTTTTGATATCAGCAATATTGGCGGCGAAGAAATGGTTGAAACTAAATTTTTTGACACCTATCCAAACAATAACTCTACAAACTTTGACGGAGCTTGGAGTGTTTATCCTTATTTCGCCAGTGGTAATATTGTAATCAGTGATATTGACAGAGGACTCTTTATAGTTAGGGATTCTTCATTAGGAGTAAATGAAAACGCCACTTCAAATTTTGCAATCTACCCAAACCCTGCTCAAGACATTGTAAATATTACGTCTAAAACAGAGCCTATAAACCAAGTTGAAATCTTCAATATGCTGGGACAAAAAGTGTTGGATCTAAGTTTTGACCAAAATCTTTCAGAAAATGTGGATGTTTCAAACCTTCAAGCTGGTATGTATGTAATGAAGGTTAATGCTTCTACGACAAAACGATTGCTAATAGACTAAAAAAATTGTTTATCCCCATTATGCTAATTTTTAAAAACTCCAAATTAAAAGCACTTTCTTTACTGCTTACTATTCCGCTATTTTTATTTTCCTGTGGAAAGGATGATGGCAACGAGCCCGAACCAGAAATAAATGGCGAAATAGAGCTTGTGAAGACCTATGGGGGCAGCGGCATTGATGAAGCAGTTTCTATTATAGAAGCCAATGATGGAAGCTACATGGTGCTTGGCACCACGCGAAGCACTGATGGTGATGTAACAGGCAGAAGCGGTACCGACAGTGACTTTTGGCTCGTTAAAATTGCCAAAACTGGCGATATTATTTGGAGCAAAACCTACGGAGGCAGCGATGATGAAAGTGCCTCTCGCATAACCAAAACAAATGACGGTGGCTACCTTTTAAGCGGGTTTACTACAAGTAATGATGGAGACGTTTCTGAAAATGAAGGATTTCAAGATTATTGGGTGGTAAAGGTTGACGCAGCCGGCACTATATTATGGGAAGAAAATTTTGGTTTTTCTGGAAGCGACCAAGCCTATAAAGCTTTTCAAACTTCAGACGGAGGGTATTTTGTAACCGGCTTTTTTGACGTTTCCGCAAGTGGTGGGGGCGGAAATGACGTGGGCAGAGGAACCCTTCACGGAGTTGGTGAATTTTGGGGCATAAAACTCAAAGCAGATGGCACCAAAGAATGGCGACGTTACTTTGGGGGCACCAATAACGACAGAAGCTATGACGCTGTTGAAACGGATGATGGCGGCTTTTTAATGACAGGCACTTCAGAAAGCGTTGATTTTGACAAAACCGATCCGAAAGGAACTTATGATTATTGGGCAGTAAGATTGACAGCTACAGGAGATTTGGTCTGGACCAAATCTTTTGGCGGCAATGAGATAGACAATTCTTATGCCTCAATAAAAACCCAGGACGGTAACTATATTATGGTGGGAGACTCTAGGAGTGCCGACCAAGACGTGACTTCCCCCCGTGGAAATGCCGATGCATGGATGGTAAAATTTGATGACAATGGCAGTAAAATTTGGCAAAAATCGTTCGGTGGTTCACAATTTGATACCGCACATAGTATTGTGCAGCGTTCCAATGGAGATTACATTCTTTCCGGACACAGCAGAAGCAATGATATAGACTTAACAACAAATAATGGTGTTAACGATGCCTGGATTTTTGTAGTGGATGAAAACGGAGGCTTGAAATTCCAGAAAAGCATTGGCGGCTCCGGATTGGATTTTGCCTCGGAAGCTATCGAAACCACTGATAATAAAATTGTAGCAGTAGGTAATACAGAAAGCAACGATGTGGATATCCCAATGAATAAAGGCTCTAAAGATTTTTTATTAATTAAACTAAAATAAAATCAACATTTAAAAACCCATTAATTTAACCTATGAAAAAATTAGCTTTATTACTTATATTGGCATTTATTGCTTTTGGTTGCAGCAATAATGACGATGATTCATCACCTGAAGTCCTGGGATGTACCGATCCAAATTCCTTGAATTACAATCCAGATGCCACTAAAGATGACGACTCGTGTGTGTATGAAAAAAATGTCACTTTTGCATTTACACAAAATTGGGCAGGAACACCTGTGACTGCAGCTGATTTTAACTCATCAGTGTATCAAAATCAAGCTGGAAATTACCTATCTATTTCAAAACTTCGCTATTTAATTTCAAGAATATCTCTCCATAAAGCGGATGGCACAACAGTTGATTTTCTAGAATATAATTTAGTTGATTTAACCGACCCTTCAACTTTAACACTATCGCCAGCATTAAATGTGATTACGGGAGATTATACTGGAATTTCCTTTATTTATGGTTTTAATCAAGCAGACAATATGAGCGGAGCTTACCCAGACTTGAATGCCGCAAACTGGAACTGGCCATCAATGCTTGGTGGTGGATATCATTTTATGCAAATGGAAGGATCATTTGATGACGCAGCCGGAGCACCTCAACCGTACGCATATCACCATGGTACCGCAAGAGTAAGCGAAGGAGTTTTTGAGCAAAATTTTATTGCTTTTGAATTTGACCAAAACTTTACCATAACCGATGATGCAACCATTGAAATTAAAATGGATATTTCAGAATGGTATAAAAACCCACTCACTTGGGATTTAAATGACCGCAGCGTTGATTTAATGATGAACTATCTTGCCCAAAAAGACATGCAAAGAAATGGCGCCACTGTTTTTAGCATTGGTGAGATTACACAGTAATTAAAAATGAAGGAACGGTCCATGCAAATGTTTCGATTAATATTTGGATTGCTAGCCTTGAGCTTGGTTACAGCTTGTTCAAGCGATCCAGATCCCGTGGAACCTAGTGAAGACTATACACCCACTCCGAAACCATTGACCGTTCCTCCCATTTTTGAACGTTTATTGCCCCCCCCAACTATTCCTGCAGACAATCCCCAGACCGTAGAAGGGATTGCGCTGGGGAAAAAATTATTTTTTGACCCCATCCTCTCTGGAGATGGAACCCAAGCCTGCGCATCTTGCCACAAGCCGGCAAATTCATTTACCGACGATTTACAATTCAGCGTGGGGATAGATGGAAGTGAGGGAACACGCAATTCTATGCCGCTTTTTAATATGGCATGGAATGGAAATGAAAAGTTCTTTTGGGACGGCCGTGCTACGAGTATTGAAGCACAAGCGCTAGAACCCGTAACCAATCCTATTGAAATGCACAATACCTGGGAAAATGCAGTGGCAAGTTTACAGGGCCATGCAACCTATCCCGAATTATTCTACAAAGCATTTGGAACGAGAAATATTACAAAAGAGCTAACCGCTAAAGCAATTGCGCAATTTGAGCGTACGCTAATTTCCGCAAATTCTCCATTTGACAAATATTTGCAGGGAGAAGGCACCCTTACGCCTCAAGAACTGAATGGTTTTCAAATATTCATGGATGAAACCCGAGGCGATTGCTTCCACTGCCACGGAAACGAAAACAGCCCCTTGTGGACCGATAATATTTTTCACAACAATGGTCTTGATGCAATTATCACAGACAAAGGTCTAGGCAATGTTACCGGAGACCCCAGCCAAGATGGATGGTTTAAATCTCCTTCTTTACGAAACCTGGCCTATACAGCTCCTTACATGCACGATGGCCGCTTTGCTACTTTGGATGAAGTGATAAACCATTATAGCGAAGGTCTTGTGTACTCACCAACAATTGATCCCCTTATGAAAGCGGTATCTCGAGGTGGGGTACAATTATCAGAATCTGAAAAAGCAGACTTAAAAGCTTTTCTTCTTTCGCTTTCAGACCCTTCGTTTATCAATAATCCAGATTTTCAGGATCCAAATTGATATTTAAGCTTTTTCAGCTTTAAAGAATTACAAAACCTACTTGTTAATTATTGTTTAAAACTATTGCTCTATAGTTTTAAAATCCCGCATCTGTATGGTTAAAAGTGCGAATTGATGTATATTTGCCGTCTAATTTAGAATTAATCTACATATGGTTAAGATAAGCGAAAGCGCTAAAACAAAAATCGCGCAATTGATGGCGGAAGAAGGCTTCAATATTGCCGAGGATTTTGTGCGCGTGGGCGTGAAAAGTGGTGGCTGTTCTGGATTGAGCTACGAATTGAAGTTTGATCACAATTTAGGCGAAAACGACAAGCTTTTTGAAGAAGACCAAGTAAAAATAGCCATCGACAAAAAGAGCTTTTTATATTTAGTAGGCACCACTCTTGAATACAGTGGAGGCCTGAATGGAAAAGGATTTGTGTTCAATAACCCAAATGCAAATCGCACCTGTGGCTGCGGTGAGTCTTTTTCACTTTAAAAAAATTAATGAGGATGAGCAAGTATACCGAAGACGATTTAAAGAAAGAACTGGAAACCAAGGAGTATGAATATGGTTTTTATACCGATATAGAGTCTGACACCTTCCCGGTTGGATTGAACGAAGAAATTGTACGCGCTATTTCAAAAAAGAAAGAAGAACCCGAATGGATGACTGAATGGCGCCTGGAATCTTTCCGCTATTGGCAGGAAATGGTAGAGCCAGATTGGGCAAACGTACATTATGAAAAACCCAACTTCCAGAATATTTCCTATTATTCCGCACCAAACAAAAAGCCAAAATACAACAGTATTGATGAAGTTGATCCCGAACTGTTGGACACTTTCAAAAGGCTCGGAATTTCTTTGGACGAACAAAAAAAACTAGCTGGAGTAGCTGTAGATATTGTAATGGATTCTGTTTCGGTTACAACTACCTTTAAAAAAACCTTGGCGGAAAAAGGAATTATTTTTTGCTCTATTTCCGAGGCTATAAAAGAACACCCAGAATTGGTAAAAAAATACCTAGGAACTGTAGTGCCACAACGGGATAATTTTTATGCCGCTTTAAACAGCGCTGTTTTCAGTGATGGTTCTTTTTGCTACATACCAAAAGGAGTTCGTTGCCCAATGGAGCTTTCTACCTATTTCAGAATTAACCAAGCGGGCACGGGACAATTTGAAAGAACCCTGGTTATTGCAGATAAAGGAAGCTATGTAAGCTATCTGGAAGGCTGTACGGCTCCCAGCCGCGATGAAAATCAATTGCATGCCGCGGTGGTGGAATTGATCGCTCTGGACGATGCCGAAATAAAATATTCAACCGTACAAAACTGGTTTCCCGGAAATAAGGAAGGTAAGGGTGGTGTTTACAATTTTGTTACCAAAAGAGGCCTATGTGAAAAAAACGCAAAAATCTCTTGGACACAGGTGGAAACCGGAAGCGCAGTTACTTGGAAATACCCAAGTTGTGTGTTAAAGGGCGATAATTCTATAGGTGAATTTTATTCAATTGCCGTTACCAACAATTTTCAGCAGGCAGATACGGGAACAAAAATGATACACATTGGCAAAAACACAAAAAGTACCATTATTTCCAAAGGCATATCAGCTGGAAAATCACAGAACAGCTATCGCGGATTGGTAAAGATTATGCCAAATGCAGACAATGCCCGCAATTTTTCCCAATGTGACTCATTGTTAATGGGCAACAGTTGTGGAGCACATACCTTTCCCTACATTGAGGCCAAAAACAAAACTGCCCAAATAGAACATGAGGCTACTACAAGTAAAATTGGTGAAGACCAAATTTTCTATTGCAACCAGCGTGGAATTGAAACCGAAAAGGCCATTGCTCTTATAGTAAATGGTTTCAGCAAGGAAGTGTTAAACAAACTCCCGATGGAGTTTGCTGTAGAGGCCCAGAAACTTTTAGAAATCAGTCTGGAAGGATCGGTTGGATAACAATTTAGTGAGATATATAAAAATTTAAAAAACGGCTATATTTTATGAAAAAAATCATCTTGTTATTAGCGCTTTCACTATCAATTTTTTCCTGTAAAAATTCTGAGGAGAAAAAAGAGGAAACCCAAGAAGTTACAGTTGGTACAGTTGAAAAAGCCAAAGCCTATAAAGGAGACTTTATCGACTCAAACGGAGTAATGGTGCTAATGGGCAATAATTTTATCTATGGCGTCAAGCGCAATTCGCTTTCAGAACAATTATCCAAACAAGTCGCTGCAATAAAGCAAAATGATATGGATATGGTAAATGTAATCGTACGTGGCAACGTTACGGAAAACACCGATAGCGAAAGTGAATGGGAAGAGATTATTACCATTACCGAAATAATGAATGTCGCCACTAAACCTTCAGATGAAGTAATTAAACTAAACGAAACAACAAAGAATAATTAAAATGCTAAAGATTAAAGATTTACACGCCGGGCTGGAAGGAAAGGATATACTGCAAGGTATTAATTTAGAAGTGAAAGCGGGTGAAGTACACGCAATAATGGGCCCCAACGGTTCTGGCAAGAGCACCTTGGCATCTGTTGTAGCCGGCAAAGAGGAATTTGATGTAACCAGAGGCTATATCACTTTTGAAAACGAAGATATATCTGAATTGGATCCAGAAGAGAGAGCTCATAAAGGAATCTTTCTATCCTTTCAATATCCTGTTGAAATTCCGGGTGTTTCAGTTACAAACTTTATAAAAACCGCAATCAACGAAACCCGCAAATCAAAAGGCCAAGAAGATATGCCAGCTTCTGAAATGCTGAAAATGATCAAGGAAAAGGCAGATATGCTGGAAATTGATAGAAAATTTCTTTCACGATCCTTAAACGAAGGTTTTTCCGGAGGAGAAAAGAAACGAAACGAAATCTTTCAAATGGCAATGATGGAACCCAAACTCGCCATTCTTGATGAAACTGATTCAGGATTGGATATTGACGCCCTTAAAATTGTGGCAAATGGTGTAAACAAATTGAAGAGCCAGGACAATGCAGTAATCGTCATCACCCACTATCAGCGCCTTTTGGATTATATAGTTCCAGATTTTGTACATGTACTAATGAACGGGAAAATAGTAAAATCCGGTAGCAAGCAACTTGCTTATGAACTTGAAGAGAAAGGCTACGACTGGATTAAAGAGGAATTGGTTTAACAATTGAATCCTAAATTCTGAATTGAAAAAAATGAGTTTTAAAGACAAATTATTATCATCATACATCGCCCTCGAAGACTATTTGGAGTTTGATTCGCCATTGCACGATGTGCGCAACAATGCCATTAAAATCTTTGAAGAAAAAGGGTTTCCAACGAAGAAAGATGAAGCGTGGAAATATACTTCGTTAAATTCCCTGCTGAAGCCTAATTATAGCATTTATTCAAACAAAGAGCGTAATGTTGAGCTAAAAAATGTTCGCAAGTATTTTCTGCACGAAATAGACACTTACAAGCTTGTTTTTGTGGATGGTGTATATAACTCCTTTCTTTCAGAAACGACGCATGATTCGCTTGATGTTTGCTTAATGTCCGCAGCCTTGAACAAAAGCAAGTACAAACCAATCATTGAAACCTATTTCAACAAAGCTGCTAAAAGCGACAGCCTAACTTCGCTAAATACTGCTTTCACAAAAGAAGGCGCTTACATTCATATTCCCGCTCACAAAGAAGTGGAAAAGCCCATTGAAATAATCAATTTTTCTACCGGAAATGAAGCCGCAATGTTTTTACAACCCCGCAATTTAATTGTGGTTGGCGAAAACGCCCACGTTCAAATAATAGAACGACACCAAAGCCTTTCCGGCAATGAAGTTCTCACCAATTCGGTTACAGAGATCTTTGCCGAAAAACGCGCTTACGTAGATTATTATAAAATTCAAAACGACGAAGCCACCGCCTCGTTAATTGATAACACCTATATTTCACAACAACGCGATACCGTTTGCCGCGTGCATACTTTCGCCTTTGGTGGAAAATTAGTGCGCAACAACCTCAACTTTTTCCAAAAAGGAGAACACTGTGATTCTACATTAAAAGGAATCACAATTCTGGAAGGCAAACAACATACAGACCACAACACATTGGTACACCACATTGCACCCAATTGTGAAAGCCACCAAGACTATAAAGGACTCTTTGCGGAAGCTTCCACAGGAGTTTTCAACGGTAAAATTATTGTTGAAAAAGATGCGCAAAAAATTGACGCCTTTCAGCAAAACAATAATATTTTGATTGACGATAAAGCAACGATCAACGCCAAACCTCAGCTGGAAATTTTTGCTGACGATGTAAAATGCTCGCACGGCTGTACCATTGGCCAATTTGATGAAGACGCACTATTCTACTTGCGCAGCCGCGGAATTGGGTTGAAAGAATCACGCGCTTTGTTGATGTATGCTTTTGCCAATACTGTGTTGGAAAGTGTAAAAATTCCAGAATTGAAGGTGCGAATCAACAAACTTATTGCCAATAAAATTGGGGTTAGTTTGGGGTTTGAGCTTTAAAAATGATTTCTTTTCATGAGCATTGATATCCAAAGAATCCGCAAAGATTTCCCCATACTTTCCCGAAAGGTAAACGGATATCCGTTGGTATATCTGGACAATGCCGCAACGTCGCAAAAACCGCAACAGGTTATTGATTGCATTGTGGATTATTACAGCAACTACAATGCAAATATCCATCGTGGCGTACATACCCTTTCACAGGAAGCGACAGACGCATACGAAGGAGCTAGAAGAAAAATCCAAAACCATTTTAATGCAAAACAAGCCTATGAAATCGTCTTTACAGCCGGGACCACCCACGGAATAAACCTGGTTGCAAATGGTTTTTCTGAAATTCTAAAAAAAGGCGATGAAATTCTAGTTTCGGCATTGGAGCACCACAGCAATATTGTGCCGTGGCAAATGCTTTGCGAAAAAACTGGAGCCATACTGAAAGTAATTCCGATGAATGAGGAAGGTATTTTGGTTTTTTCGGAATACGAAAAGTTGCTTACCACGAAAACAAAACTGGTTTTTGTAAACCATATTTCAAACGCCTTGGGAACCATAAATCCCATTGCTGAAATCATTGAAAAAGCTCATAAAGTGGGAGCTGCGGTGTTAATAGACGGGGCGCAATCCTGTTCGCATATAAAACCCGATCTTCAGAAACTGAATGTAGATTTTTACGTAACCTCAGCCCACAAAATGTGCGGCCCAACCGGTGTTGGCATCCTTTATATGAAAGAAGCATGGGGCAACAAATTGTCGCCGTATCAAGGTGGCGGCGAAATGATTGCCGATGTAACTTTTGAGAAAACTACCTATGCCGCGCTTCCGCATAAATTTGAAGCGGGAACGCCCAATATTTGTGGCGGAATTGCTTTTGGAGCTGCAATTGATTATCTTAACGCAATTGGCTTTAACGCAATTGAAAAGTACGAAAACGAACTTTTAAAATACGCCACCCAAAAACTTTTAGAAATTGAAGGTTTAAAAATTTATGGCACCGGCCCTGCTAAAACCTCGGTTATTTCCTTCAATATTGAAGGGATACATCCGTATGATATTGGAACCATTGTGGACAAATTGGGCATTGCCGTACGCACAGGCCACCACTGCGCACAACCTATTATGGATTTTTATAAAATTCCGGGTACGGTGCGGGCTTCCTTTGCGTTTTACAATACTGTGGAAGAAGTGGACGCATTGGTAGCAGCGGTAAAAAAAGCTAAAATGATGTTAAGTTGAACCTTAACCTACGCTTAAAACTTGAACTTTGACATCTAACTTTTAAAACATATCATTATGAAAGCACTTGCCACAGTTTCAATTTTACTATTTGTAATAATTTTTACAGGTTGCGACGAAACAAAAAAAGTAATTGACGTAGCTGGAAGCGTTCAACTAACGGGCAGTTATACCGTAAATTCAATAAATGGAAAGAAACTGGAAAATACAAAGAATCCAACCTTTACACTTTCTGCAATAGATAATTCTTTTCGGGGAACAACAGGTTGCAATTCAGTTTTTGGGAATTACACAATTGATCTTTACAGCATTAATTTTGGCGATTTAGCAGTGAGCGAAAAGATGTGCATGGACAAAAATATAATGAACACGGAGAGAGATTTTTTGAATGCATTGAACAACACCGGAACATACGGTTTACAAAACGGAGTTTTAACCCTTTATTCCAAAACAGATCGAAGTGTACTTTTAAGTGCAACCAAAGATTCAAATGAATAAAATTTTATGACGATTGAAGCAATACAGGAAGAATTAATTGACGAGTTTTCAATGTTTGAAGACTGGATGCAGCGCTATGAATATATGATAGACCTCGGCAAGTCGCTTCCATTAATTGATGAAAATTTAAAGACCGAAGATAAATTGATAAAAGGCTGCCAAAGCAAAGTGTGGCTCAATTCTGAAATGAGGGACGGCAAAGTTATTTTCACCGCAGATAGTGACGCCATAATCACCAAAGGTATTATCGCGGTTTTGATTCGCGTTTTTTCCCATCAAAAACCACAGGCTATCTTAGATGCAAATACAGATTTTATTGATGAAATAGGGCTAAAGGAACACCTCTCGCCCACCCGTGCAAACGGCCTGGTGTCGATGATAAAGCAAATGAAAATGTATGCCTTGGCATATCAAACACAACTTAATAATTAAAGTAATGGAAACAGAAATAGACATGACCGAGTTGGGCGAAAAAATAGTTACAGTCCTTAAAACCATTTACGATCCCGAAATACCTGTAGATATCTATGAGCTTGGACTTATTTATGACGTTTTCATTAATGAAGACCGCGAGGTAAAAATATTGATGACGCTCACTACACCAAACTGTCCCGTAGCAGAAAGCTTGCCCCTGGAAGTTGAGGAAAAAGTAAAATCCATGAAAATGATTAAAGATGCAGAAGTAGAAATTACTTTTGATCCCCCATGGAGCCAAGACTTAATGAGCGAAGAAGCCAAGCTGGAACTTGGGATGCTTTGAAAAAGGCTGTAGGCTTTAGGCAAAATAAAACCTCATAATACTAATAACTTTTAAAAGTGTCTGAAGAAATAATAAATCGCGTAGCGAACAGCAAGCTTGTAACCTTTGATCTTGAGGAAATTTATCCCAAAGGAGAAAGGGTTTCGTTTGATATTTCACAATGGTTGCTGGAAGGTATGGTGCTTCGTGAAAATAGTTTTCGGGAAGAGGCCGCTCAACACGATTGGAGCCAATATGACAATAAATACGTTGCTCTATTTTGCAGCACAGATGCAATCGTTCCCGGATGGGCTTACTTGTTATTATCACTTCATTTGGCGCCTTTTGCCAAAAAAATTACCGTTGGCACTTGGGAAGAACTGGAGAGCATTCTTTTTGCGGAAGTACTTCAAAACTTGGATGTTTCAGAATATAAAGACAAGCCTGTAATAATTAAAGGTTGCGCCCATAAACCTATTCCGCAGAACGCCTATGTTCTTTTGGCGCAAAAATTACAACCGATTGCCAAAAGTATTATGTATGGAGAAGCATGTTCTTCAGTTCCACTTTTCAAGAAAAGCAAGAACCGTTAAAATTTTCTATCGAAATATTTAATAAAGAGTAAGTACTTTTGCAAAAACAAAACCTTTTATAACGATGAAGAAACTTTTACTTCTGGCAGTACTTTTTGCTGCGCCAATGGCCATAATTGCCCAAGAAGAAACCCCAAAAGACACCATCCCCAATGGTTGGACGCGTGCGGGAAACCTTTCCTTATTATTCAACCAAGCTGCCTTTAACGCAGAATGGACTGGTGGCGGAACATCCAATTATTCGGGAAACCTTTCACTTACATATGATTTTAATTATAAGCACGACAAACTTAGCTGGAACAACAGGCTGATAGGTGAATATGGGCTTACCAAAAACAAGGATGATAAATATTCCCGGAAAACCAATGATCGCTTGGAACTAAACTCTATTCTTGGCCAACAGATAAAAGAAAGCAATTGGTATTATTCATTGTTCCTGAATTTTAAAACACAATTTGCAAAAGGCTATGAGTTTAATAGCGACTTGAATCCTGAAGACGAAGGCTACCGTACAGAAACCACTCACATTCTCTCACCCGCCTACCTTCAGTTTGGGCCGGGTTTCCTTTGGAAGAAAAGTGATAATCTGTATGTGAATATTTCTCCCGCAACGGCTAAATTCATTTTGGTTGATAAAGACTTTACAGCTGTAGATGAAACTGTACCCGGGGCTTTAGATGCTTATAACGAGAATAAATATTTTGGCGTTGACGCAAACGAAAGCTCCCGTTTTGAATTTGGCGCCTCAATTTCTGCTTATGCCAAATTTGATATTATGGCAAATATTTCCGCAGAAAACATTTTGAACCTGTATTCCAATTATTTGGAAGACCCCCAAAACGTGGATGTGGACTACACCTTTAACCTTGTTATGAAGGTGAATAGATATATCTCTTCAAACGTAACCTTTCAGGCTATTTATGACGATAATGCGGTACAAGGTTTCCAAATACGTGAAACTTTGGGCGTGGGATTGACCTACGGATTTTAAAAAACGCAAATAACAAAAAGCCGACTTAAAAAATATGAGTCGGCTTTTTTCATAGTTTAAATTTTAGGGTGTTTCATCTTCTTCCGTGTACTCATCATACAAAAAGTTGTTATAAGGGAAGCGTGTGGTGTGTATTTCCTTTACTTTTTCATAAACAAGTTTTCGAAATTCGTTAAAATTTTCTTTGTTCAATGCTGAAATAAAGATAGCATCTCCGTTAAGTTTGGCCATCCAGGTTTGTTTCCATTCTTCCAAAGTATAATGCGCCTTTGTTTTTTCGGTCATCAAATCGTCATCCTCAATTTTCTCAGGATCATAGACGTCAATTTTATTGAAAACCATAATAGTAGGTTTATCTGCACTGCCAATCTCTTCTAAAATTTTATTGACCGAATCGATATGGTGCTCAAAAGATGGGTGGCTAATATCTACAACGTGCAACAGTAGGTCAGCTTCGCGAACCTCATCAAGTGTGCTTTTAAAGGATTCTACAAGTTGTGTGGGCAATTTGCGGATAAAACCAACGGTATCGGTAAGTAAAAACGGAAGGTTCCCAATTACTACTTTGCGAACGGTAGTATCAAGTGTTGCAAAAAGTTTGTTTTCGGCAAAAACGTCGCTTTTGCTAATTACGTTCATCAATGTAGATTTCCCTACGTTTGTGTAACCTACTAGCGCCACGCGCACCAGCGACCCACGGTTTCCACGTTGCACCTCCATTTGGCGGTCAATTTTTTTCAATTTTTCTTTAAGCAAAGCAATACGGTCGCGAACAATACGTCTGTCTGTTTCGATCTCGGTTTCCCCCGGACCTCGCATCCCAATACCTCCACGTTGGCGTTCCAAGTGGGTCCACATACCTGCAAGGCGTGGCAATAGATATTCGTACTGTGCCAGCTCTACCTGTGTGCGGGCGTAACTTGTTTGGGCACGCTGGGCAAAAATGTCAAGAATTAAATTGGTTCGGTCTATTATTTTACACTGAAGAATTTTTTCAATATTTTTTTGCTGAGCCGGCGAAAGTTCGTCGTCAAAAATTGCGACACCAACCTCGTGTTCATTTACAAAGTCTTTTACCTCATCCAGCTTTCCAGTACCAATAAAAGTTTTGGGGTTGGGTACTTCCATTTTTTGAGTAAAGCGCTTTAGCACCTCTCCCCCCGCAGTATATGCCAGAAACTCAAGTTCATCAAGGTATTCTTCAGATTTTTCTTCATTCTGATATTGGGTTATTAACCCAATTAATACTGTTTTTTCGTAAGAAATGTCTGTTTGTTCAATCATCTTATTTTGATTCTGTTGGCACTGTTCATATTGTATAAGCTATGGATGCTGTTGATAATATTGGAACTATTGTTTCTATATATGAGTACTGATTTTTTGTAATGCTAAATATTTAATCAATAAGGCAAATGTACAAAACAAAGGACAAGTCTTTTTTGTACTTTACAAGCAATTAACAATTATAAAATTTTAAATCTTAAATTTGAAAATCCTCAAACTGTGGTGATGGTCATCCTTTAATACGAAAAATAGTAGTCGGTACTGTTTTCATTCTAGATTATTTTAATTTATGTCATAAAAAGATAATCACATTAAAGTAAACCCTCTTCTAATAAATTATTGAGACTCAATGTTAGGGAGGACTGAGGCACTTACTTCTTGCTTTTTCTTTAACAAACAAATGCAATAAGCTTTTAATTAACCTATAAAATTTCATATATTTCGGCTCTTAAAAAAAAGTTAACAGTTAATAAATTATAATAACCTCCAATAAAAACTTTATGAATAAAAAATTACCTCTCTATTTACAAAGTTGCTTTCATTTTTTTACCCACAACTTTAAAAGAAAACAATTTCTTCTTTTCTGCTTTTTAACCGTCTCTTTTGCTTCATTTTCTCAGGGGCCAGGATGCCCAAATGTTTATGCTGGAGAAGACGTGGAACTGGACTGTGGACAGTCCTGTACAGATCTTACTGCAAGTTTTTTACATACTGGAGAAACCACCAGTTATGAAGTTTCTTCCATTCCCTATGACCCGCCATTTCCGTTTACTGGAGGAACTCCAGTATCGGTAAACATCGATGACCGTTGGTCTGAGGCCATTCAGTTGCCATTTGATTTCTGTTTTTTTGGCGAAACTTATACTGAAATGATAATAGGCTCGAACGCGGTAGTTTCTTTTGACCTAATAAACAATATTCCGGGAGGAACTTGTGATTGGTCTTTTGATGAGTCTATACCCGATCCAAACTTATTTTTCACAACCATTTTTGGCCCCTATATGGACGTAGATCCTTCTGTAGGTGGTTCAGGCCAGATCAATTGGACTGTTTTTGGTGAATCTCCTTGCCGTACCATGGTTGTTAACTTCCCAGATATCCCTTATTATAGAAGTGACTGTAATTTTCTAACCCTGACCTCACAGGTAGTTATTTATGAAACTACCAATGTAGTTGAGGTTTACGTTCAAGATAGACCAAATGGATGTACCTGGAATGATGGGAATGCAGTATTAGGGATACAGAATCAGGACGGGAGTCTAGGCTACACCCCCCCAGGAAGAAACACTGGAAACTGGAGTGCCTCAAATGAGGCATGGCGTTTTACTCCCAATGGGATGTCTAATGTAGTTTTCTCTTGGCTTGATGGTGCTGGTACTGTAATAGGTACTGATCCTACTGTTACTGTCTGCCCTACAGATACTTCAACTACCTATACTGCACAAGCTGTTTATACCAATTGTAACGGCGATGAGGTGACGGAAACTGACGAGGTAACGGTTACAAGAATAGGGTCATTTTCTGTAGATGTTGGTGATGATATGGACCTTTGCGATGCCCAGAGCTATGATATTACTGCAGAGATTATCGGTGGCGACCCTGCCGATGCGACTTTCTTATGGAGCACTGGCGAAACCACCCAGACCATTACCGTAACTACTTCCGGTACTTATTCCGTAGAAGTTACTATTGGTACTTGTACTGTAACGGCTTCAGTAACTATAAATTTTTATGAAACCCCTCTAATTGAATTAGGTAACGATATTGCCACTTGTTTCTTTGAGCCCGTTATTCTCGATGCAACACCGTCAAACTACAACCCAGCCGATGTTACTTACGAATGGAGTTTAGATGGCACTATTCTTCCTGGCGAAACCAATCCTACCATTACTGCTAACAGCTACGGTGTTTATAGTGTACTAGTAAATATTGCTAGCTGCTCCGCCACAGATCAAATTACTATTCTTCCGCAAGACCTTCAGGTTTCCTTGGGCAACGATTTTAGCAGTTGTTTTGAAAATCCTGTAGTTTTAGAGGCTGAAGCATTAGATTTTGATCCTGCCTTAGCAACTTTTGAATGGAGTTTAAATGGAACTATAATTCCTGATGAAACAACAGCTTTCTTAACAGTAACAACCGCTGGCACCTATACCGTTGTAGCTACTGTGGGGGAATGTTCTGCTACCGACACTGTTATTATCACATTGGGTGATGTAGAAATTGAATTGGGCGATGATTTCCAGACCTGTTTTGATCAGCCTGTCATTTTAGATGCATCTCCATCTAATTACGACCCCCAAGAAGCAAATTATGAGTGGAGCTTAAATGGCACAGTACTAGCTGGAGAAGTTAATCCTATGCTCACAATAAGCGAGATAGGCACTTATTCAGTACTGGTTACTGTAGGCAATTGTACAGCTATTGACACTATAACAGTTTCTTTTAGAGATGATCTGGAAGTATCTCTTGGAGAAGATTTCCAAGTATGCGCTAATGAGCCCCGTACGCTAACAGCTACTACGGCAGAAGAGGGAGCCTCCTACCAATGGTTCTTAAATGGCAATTTAATAGGGGATGAAACCAATAGTACCCTTGATATTATGATTGCTCCAGAAACACTAGGCGCACAAACCTATACAGTAGTTATTAGTGTGGGCGGATGCTCTGGAACCGATTCCGTAGACATAAATCTATACGAAGTTGGAAACTGCGTAATATCACAAGGACTTTCACCAAATGGTGATGGTTTTAATGATACATTAGATCTTACATTTTTGAATGATAGAGCCGGTATAAACAAACTCCAAATCTTTAATAGATTAGGAAGCCTGGTTTTTGAGCAGAACAATTACACAAACCAATGGAGAGGCCAAACCAATGATGGCAACGACCTACCCACAGGAACCTATTTCTATGTAATTGACCTTGCTGGTAATGATGCTGTCTATGGCTCCCAAGCTACAGGCTGGATTTATCTTAATCAAGAAGCTAACTAAAAACCATAAATACTTTTTAAACTATCAAAAAGATAAAGATGAAAAAACATATATATATTCTAATTGTATTGATGGCAGTGTTACTCTTTCAGGATACACATGCACAGCAAGACCCTCAGTACACCCAATACATGTACAATATGAACGTGGTAAACCCTGCCTATGCGGGGTCAAAGGAGAGCCTTTCGTTCACTGCGCTTTACCGAAACCAATGGTCTGGAATGGACGAAAACCCTGTTACTTTTACCTTTTCGGCACATTCGCCAATAAGTGAGAAAATAGGTCTCGGCCTTTCGGCAATAAAAGATGAATTGGGGCCAGTAAGTGAAACCAACGTGTACGCAGACTTCTCCTATACTTTGCAATTAGGCAGTACCGTTAAACTTGCTTTGGGTCTAAAAGCCGGAGCTACATTTCACGAGGTTGGCCTAAGCAGTCTGGAACTTCAGGATCCAAACGATCCTTTCTTTTCAGAAGATATAAACAATACCTACCCAAACATTGGTGCGGGTGCTTTCCTGTATGGTGAAAAGTTTTACTTAGGGTTCTCTGTTCCAAATATGCTGAAATCGGTTCACCTAGACGAAAACGGAATCAAGTATGGTTCTGAGACAAACCACTATTTCGCAACCGCAGGATACGTGTTCCAAGTTTCAGAAAACTTTAAACTGAAGCCTTCCGTAATGGTGAAATCTGCTTTTGACGCTCCCGTATCTTATGATGGAAACCTGAATGCGCTATTTTATGACAGATTTGAACTTGGTGCATCTTACAGATTGGACGATTCCTTTAGCGGTTTGGTTGGGTTCCAAATTAACCCGAACATCCGCATAGGCTATGCTTATGACCACGTAACATCAGACCTGAAAACAGTTGGCCCAGCTTCACACGAAGTGGTGCTCACCTTTGACCTGTTCTTTAAGCCACGTGTTTTACGTTCACCAAGATTCTTCTAATAACCAAACAAATTTCATTTAAGATGAACAAGATATATACAATCCTTTTACTCATAGCGGTAAGCAGTACAATGGCTTTCGCACAAAACAGTAAAACTAAAAAGGCAGATCAATACTACGATCGCCTGCAATATACCGATGCCGCCGAAGCCTATCAAAAGCTTTTGAAAAAAGGCGAAGGCAGCACCTACGTTTTTGAACGTTTGGGAAATAGTTATTTCTTTATAAACGATACCAAAAAAGCCGAAACCTATTACAAAAGAGTAATAAAAAAGAAGGATGTTGATCCTGAAACGGTTTACAACTATGCCCAATCGCTTAAGGCGAATGGTAAGTTTGGCGAGTACAACACGTATATGAAGCAATTCGCAGCAATGAAACCGAACGATTCCAGAGCGGTAGCATTTATGAAGAACCCTGACTATCTGCCAGAAATTGTTGACGAAAATGCTCAAAAGTATGTAGCCACAAATCTTGACGCCTTGAATTCAAAATATTCAGATTTTGGCGGAATGGTCGTTGGCAACGATTTCTATTTTACTTCTGCCAGAAACACTTCCCGCAAAAAGTACGGCTGGAACGAGGAACCATTTTTGGATATTTACAAAGCCTCCATGGTTGGTGGGGTTGAAAAGAACGAATCGCTGTTAAATGGAGACGTAAACACAAAATACCACGAAAGCACCGTAGCGATAACGGCAGACGGCAAACGCATGTATTTTGACCGCAACGATTACTATAATGGCAAATACAAAAAAGACGAAGAAGGCATAAACCAGTTAAATATCTATTATGCCGAAAACGTGAATGGCGAGTGGAAAGACATTAAGCCTGTACCTTTTAACGATCATCAATACTCAAACAGTCATCCAGCTTTAAGTCCAGACGGAAGCACTCTTTACTTTACCAGCGATCGTCCGGGTGGAAAAGGCAAGGCAGACATTTACAAAGTGTCTATAGCAAAAGATGGTACGTTCGGAACCCCTGTAAATTTAGGAGATAACATCAATACCGAAGGAAAGGAAGGCTTTCCTTTTGTGGACTCCAATGGCACACTCTACTTTAGCAGCGATGCGCATTTGGGAATGGGCGGACTGGATGTTTTTGCAGCAGAAGCCAACGGAGATTCTTTTGGTGAAGTTAAAAACCTTGGACTTGGAGTTAACAGTAGTGATGATGATTTTGCATATTCTTATAGTCCAGCCACAGAGGAAGGTTATGTGTCTTCCAACAGAAAAGGCGGCAAGGGAAGTGATGACATCTATAAAATAAAGAAATTGCAATCCTGCGAACTTCTAGTAATGGTTGTTGATGCCGAAACCGGGCAGGCCTTGGCCAATGCCAGATTGGATCTTTTTGATAGCAAAGAGAATAAATTAAAAAGCCAAAATACTGATGCCAATGGTAAGGGAACCTTAGCCGTTGCATGCAACCAAGCGCACGTAGTCCAGGCTTTTATGGATGGATATGAAAGCAATGCCGAAACTATTGCTGCACAGCGCAGTGGAGAGAAAAATTTACGCATTGCCCTTCGCCCAATTGACGATATCGTAGAAGGCGATATGGTAAAGTTGAACCCAATTCTTTTCGATTTCGACAAGCATAACATCAAGCCACAAGCAGCTTTCGAACTTGACAAATTGGTAGAATTGATGAAGAAGAATCCTGACATGGTAATCAAAGTGGAAGGCCATACCGATAATCGCGGTACTGAAGCTTATAATATGGACCTATCTGAAAGACGCGCTAGAAGTACTGTACAGTATGTAATTTCAAAAGGAATTGCCAAGGATCGCATCAGCGGCCAAGGATTTGGCGAAAGTCGTCCCGCAGTAGCCTGTGCCCCTAACTGTACCGAAGCACAACACCAACAGAACAGACGTTCAGAATTTATTATTGTAAAGCGATAGTTGTTTTATACATAAACTGGTAACCAACCAGAAAAAACCCCTGCTTATTTCCATTGCGGAATGTTGTGGGGGTTTTCTTTTTGAAAAATTGAAATTTGCATAATTTCAACGGATTCCTTTTTCAAAATTTGTTTATAAAGCCAAATATTTCGGGACGGAACCTTAGAAAGGAAAAACCTTATCAATAGGAACTGTGAAACGGTTGATTATCTTATTGAAATTAATACTAATGGTTTTTCTTGGGTATCGCTCTATATGTTACTGGATAGTAATAAGTTTGGTGGAGGACTGTATGTTATCCTCCCAACTTCAATTAAATTTGGAAAAAATCTTTTTTTACTATATTAGCAATTAATATTTCTTCCCTCTTAAAACTAATACTACCAATCTTAAGCCGCTCCTAAGCCGACTGCATTCCAACCCCAAGCCGATCGCATGCCGATATCATGCCGACGTTACTCCCTAAATACCTCACTGGTAACTGGTGGATAAGTCTCTACTACATCCTCACCACAGTCAAACTCTAGCGTGGGCACCCCCGTTATCTCAACACCGATAGATTAAACTGTGAGAGTGCGAGTGGGACGATCGCACTTGGAATTTTAAATACCAAGGAAACTCTGCTTTGATAACCGGCTAACTTTTCCATAAAAAAAGCTGCAAGTAAAAAATTACAAGCAGCTTTTAAAATGGATTATTTAAACCTTATTCCACTACAGAAACGTTGTCTATTTGGTACGTAGTAGTGGTTCCATTTGATGCACCTTCATATTGGTAAGCAATATAAACTACTTGACCTGCATACGCTGAAAGATCAACATCCCCCGATGGTGTAAACTCATCACCATAACCGCCTGTGTTTCCACTGGAAATGGTTGCATTCAAGTTTGTCCAAGTTGCTGTTGTAACATCCCCTGTAAAATCAGTTGATATTTTCACTGTAAGTGCAGCGCCGTTATAAAAACCATCATTGGTTTCAAAAGTAAGGGTCGGATTAGAACCGCTAGGCAAAATAAGCCCTGGTGTAACTAACCAAACTTCATATGGGTTTTCATTTGAGTTGTAAGCTGATGTCTGCGCATACTTATTCGAATTATATTCACGTACTTCATAAAGACGTGTGCCGCCATTTACGTTTACGTTGGTCCATCCTGAGATGTTTACATTCATACCGGTACCGGCAGTTTGCCCTTCAAAGTTTTCTGAAAACGGCAATTCCAAAGCATCGCCGGGACCACCGTTGCTGCAACGCTCTCCGTCCATCTGCACATCATCTGTATCGCGGATAAACAATTGATAATCGCTGTTGAAAATACTCAAAACAGCAGTAAGGGTACCATTGCCTTCGGGTAAAGTCATGTTTTTGAAATCCGCAAAACCACTTGTTCTTAATAAAACAGTCTGGCCCTCACAGTTTTCTACGGTTCTATTTACGCCAAAAGTATTGTTTAGGTTTCCGTATGCCTCCACACCCGCTACACCGTCAGGAAACTGAACTCCTTCAAACTTAACTAATGTATTCAATCTTGCAGGGTTTGATGCTTCCGCCACTCCTATAACCGTAGGAACTAATTCAACACTTTCGGTAGAACGCATGATACGGCTTTCAAAATCTTCAATCTCTATACGGCCAACCTCATCCCCATCTTGAGTACCGATAGTAGGCAAACCAGCATATTCACCAATATACAATCCATCAACGCGGAAGTAGATTTTACGGCCCGGGCCATATTTAGTGTAGAGGTCAGTTGCATTTGTAGAAATTGAAAGGCCAGCTGTTGGATTTTCAGGTTTATCCTGAATGATAAGTTGCTTGTAGTAATTGCCAGATTCATCGCTAGAAACTACATAAGCTTCTATGTAAAGTGGCTCTGTAGAATCTGGCCCTGCTTCAACTTTTACAGGCTCAAAACCACCATACATTTCTTTAACCGCGGTAATGGTGGTGTTTACGTCAACGTTTGGTTCTTCTACATTAATCTCTGGCACGTTATAGTCATCATCCTGTACACAGGAAGTAGCAATCATTCCTAAGAAAAATAGGAAAGGTATAAGTTTGATGTTCGGTAATCTTTTCATATTTATAAAATTAATTCTTTTTTCTTATTTAAAATCTTACGTAAAGGTTAAGGTAATAGGTAGTTCCGTATCCGTACCAGTATTTTGGTCCAAATACACGGGTATCGTTTGCGGTGTCTTCAGAAAGGGTTCTGTAGTTTGCACTTCTTCCTTGTTCAAAACCACCAGTTTTGTATTTTTCGTCGAAAATATTGTTGATACTTGCAAAGAAGCCAACAAAATAATCTTTTATTTTCCAAGACTTTCCGCCCACCACGTTTACCAACATATAGTCGTCAAACTTTTCCTGCTTTAGCAATTCTCTTGCTACTGCTGGGTCGTAATCATTAAAAGGCTGTCCGTCTGTGTCCAAATAAAAATTTGATGTCCTAGTAAGTGGTGACACATCTATATATGCATTGTTAAAATAATTGGTCGTTGCGCCAAACCACCAGAAGTCTGGGTCGCGGTATTCAAAGCCTATTTGATAAGCCTGCTGGGGACCGCCAGCAACTTTATAGTTTTCCAAATATGATTTTCCAAAGCTTACAACGTTGTCAAAATCATCAGAGGTTATATAGAGGTCTGGGTTATTGTCATACGTATTCTGTCCATAAGCTGCGGCACCTTTTAGCTTAATGGTAGGGGTAACTTGCGCTTCGATACCAAATTCAGCTCCCACGTTCTTTTTATCAATATTAGTCAAAACCTCTTGTACAAATGCAGTGGTTGAATTAATTCCGGGAACTGAAATACCGTCGGCATAATAGAAGGAAATTTCAGAAGCATCCTGCATTAAAGTGTAGTAACCGGTTAAACGTGCTTTCACTATTGGCGAACGGAAAATGTAACTCCCGTCAATGCTCATGTTCTTTTCTTCAGTTAAACCAATAACAGTATTGTTGTTCTGGCGTGAGTTTGAAAAGGAATTTCTAAGCGAAGGGGCATCGGTAAAATAAGCACCGTTTACTTCCAAAATGTGTCTTCCGGATATTTTATAGGTAGCTCCTGCTTTTCCGCCGTATGTTGTAAAATCCAATGCTTCACTTTTACCAAACGAATTGTCTGGGAAGTTTCCATTGCGATACAGTCCATTTCTTTGATAGGTGGTTTTGCCGAGTTTTCCTGCCAAGTAAAAATCTACTTTGGAATAGGTGAACTGGCCTTGCACAAAACCGTGATAGTCTGTAGCGTCAAGCTCAAAGTTGTATTTGAATTTATCTTCTTCACCAACAACGCGGTCTGGATTGTTCAAATCGCTTTGTGACTCATCGCCAAAGTTGAAGGTATCAACATCCAAATAACCATTGCCTCCCAGTAAATCTATCATATTGGCAAAGTTGCTTGAGTTAAGGTTTCTATAATTAAAAGAAGCAGTTAAGGCAATGTGATCTGTCAATTGCGAGTTCAAAATAGTATTTGCGGAAAGTTGCTTATCGTCATTTCGGTCTTCATACAGATAGTATCTTGAAGTCCCTCCGTAAAAAATATTTGTTTCATAGATATTCTGCCAGTCTATTTGGCCATCGTTCACAAAGTTTGAATAAGCTTGGTAGGCTCCTTCATAATTGGCGCCCGTTGGGTCTGCCAAAAAGTAACTTGGTAATTTCTGGTAATAAGTAGGGTCTGGGTTTGGCGCATTGTCGTAACCTAAACGGCTGTTACCGGTTTTTCCAAATTGATAGCCCACATTGGTATTAAGTTGAGTTTTTTCGGAAATATCCCAGAAGTGGTTCAACATAATAACAGGCTCTTCAATTTCCCTAATACGCGAGTTGCGAATTTCGCCATCCTGCTCACCCCAATATGCATTGTATTGTGTTCCTTTAAGGTCATATACCTCTTGGGTGTTGGGCGAAGATTTACCTCTTCGGTTCGGTGTATAGAATGCCGTAAGGTTAAGGCTGTGGGAGTCGTTCAATTTTTTTTCTACTGACGCAAAAAATGAATTGGCATCGTACAAAGTACCGTCATTAAATCCTTCTTCGCCAAAACGTCTTGACAATAGCACAGAATAGGCCCAACCGCTTGGCAACAACCCACTGTTATAGGAGCCCATAACCCTGCCACGGTAACTTCTGTTACTTGTAGCATAAGAGATGCGCCCTCCTTTTCGGTATTGCGACGCTCTCATAATAATATTGGTAGTACCTGCAAGGTGGCCAAAGTTATACTCATTTGCAGAAGTACCCATCGAAAACATTTGGTTGCGCTGGGCATCGTTGAGGCCTCCCCAGTTAGACCATTGTGGCCTTCCGTTATAAAGCTTGTTCATTTCCAAACCATTGATAAGCACTTTTCCATCTTCAGAATCGTAGCCTCGTGGTCTGAAAAAGGTTGCGCTAAAATCATACGAAGCAGCATTCAAGAAAACATCTCTTGATGCTTGAAGCAAGCCTGAAACATTGTAAGAAGTTCCCTCGTCTTCATCCAATTCATTGTCAGAAAGACTTATTACCCCAATTTGAGCTTCAATGGCAGATAGATCCACTTCCATCAAAATGGATTCTAATGCTACGGGAGCATTATTTTGGATAGTTACAGGAATTCTTAACGTAACATAGCCTGATTTTGACAATACCAAAACTTGTTCGCCCTGTGGAAGGCTTTCCTGTGAAAAAGAAAAAAATCCTTCAGCATCGGTTGTGGTACTGAAAATACTGTTTAAAATACTGACTTCTACATCTGGTATTTGTTCACTGGAGTTGGTGTCTATCACTCTTCCAGAAATAACGGTTTCTTGGGCAAACATTGTAAATCCCGAAAAGAAAACGATGAAAGTAAAAATGAATTTGTTCATTCTAAAATTTAAAGTTTGAATATTAAGATATCTTTAAAATTGGGTGCAAAAATAAATTTTTTAAATGAAATACCTACTTTTGGCCTCATTAATGAATAAAACTTTACGCAAACATAATATTTGAACATCACTATGAAATTATCCCTTTGGTTTTTTACCTTAACAGTGCTAACATTTACCGCATCCTTTGGGCAAAATGAAAAGCAATACAAAGTAAACACTATCGCCTTTTACAATGTTGAAAACCTTTTTGACTATGAGGACGATCCACTTATCTTTGACGACGACCGAACACCGCAAGGAAAAGATCATTGGACCCAGGAGATTTATGAAGCAAAATTGGCCAATATGGCTAAAGTAATTTCAGAAATCGGTGAAGATGTTACAGGAACTTCTCCCGCAATTATTGGCGTTAGCGAAATAGAAAATCGGCGCGTACTTGAAGATCTTTTAAACCAAGAACCCTTGGTAAAAAAAGATTACGGCATTGTACATTTCGACAGTCCTGACCGTCGTGGTATTGATGTGGCTCTGTTATATCAGAAAAAACTTTTTACCCCTACCAATTACAAAGCCTACGAACTTGTAATTTATGACGATCAAGACCGTAGCAAACGTATTTATACCAGAGACCAATTATTGGTGAGCGGTATGCTGGACGGTGAAAAAATCCACGTTATTGTTAACCACTGGCCCTCGCGAAGTGGTGGCGAAGCACGCAGCAGACCCAAGCGTATAAAAGCCGCAGAACTTAACAAACAAATAATGGATTCCTTATTTAGTGAAGACCCTTATGCAAAAATTATTACCATGGGCGATTTAAATGATGATCCAACTAATGAAAGCGTAAAGGATGTTTTAAAAGCCAAAAATGATCGCGAAAACATGAAAATAAAAGAGCTTTACAATCCAATGGAAGATATGTTTAAACAAGGATTGGGCACCTTGGCCTATCGGGACGGCTGGAACCTGTTTGACCAAATTATAATCTCTACTGAATTAGCAAAAAAAGATTATTCAAGCTATCGTTTTTACAAGGCGGGAATTTTCAATAAGAGCTATTTGACTACTCCCAGGGGGCAATACAAAGGGTATCCTTTCAGAAGTTTTGTAAATGGATACACGGGCGGTTACAGCGATCACTTTCCCGTGTTTATATATCTTATTAAGGAGAAAAATTAGGAATAGATTTCTATTCATTTAAAATTAAAAAATCCTGCTGAGCTATTTTCAGCAGGATTTTTTTTTTAGAAATATTTTCTTTAAAACCACTCATTCCACGGAATTCTGCTTAACATTAAAACCAGTGCAATGGTATAAAATATCGCTAGAGTCTTAAATTTTCCGTTGGAAAGCAATTTCTTTTTATGCTTTGAATACCCAATGGTTATAAAAACCACAGTCAAAATCATTATCAAAGGATGTTCCACAGCATATAGCCGAGCGGTAGAATCTTTCATTACAACCCCCATTCCCGAATTAGTAATATTCTGTAAACCCAACGGAGAAACAAAATATAGCACCAAGCCTATAAGTATCTGAATATGTGTAACGATGAGCGCAAAGAGTGAAATTCTAAAGTCTTTGGCACCGTATTCTCTTTTTGAAAAAAATCCTGCCAACGCGTTGATGGTTGCAAGCAAAACAATAAGGAGCACTAAATAAGCCCAATAAGAATGAATAAATTGAATGGTTGTGTACATATATATATCTAATTTTTGAAGTGTTTCAAAGATAAGGTTTATAAATAAAAAAAATGCCCCAAAATTTTGGGGCATTTTCTCAATTTTCTACTTTTTTTTAAAAATCGTAACGGATGCTTGCATTCCAAGTTCTTCCATTTCCATAGAAATAACCGAAAGAATCCTTTTGGCTTAAATACATTTCGTTTGTGGCATTGTAACAATTTGCTCTAAGTGTAAAGTCCTGGCCACCAAAATCGAATTTATAAGTAATTCCGGCATCTAGCAAGCTGTAGGCTGGCAAACGCTCTGCTTGGTAAACTTCCCCAGCTTGAGCGGCCTTGGTTACATCATCTGCATCAACAAATCCATATAGATCTGTATAGATATTGTAATCTGCATCTACAGTTAGACCTCCAAAAATATTGTATTTAAAACCAAAACCAAAAGAGGTTTGAGGCGCATTGCCCACTTTTGTTCCTGTAAGATCCACGGTACCTTGCTCAAGCAAGGCATTGGTTTGATCATCTCTTGTTTGATAAGGCGTTTCCCCATCATATTTCCAGTTTCCAATACTACCAAAAGCTCTCAACATAAAGGCACTTGAGTAACGGTATTTTCCTTCAAATTCAAAGCCTTTGTGAACTTGGGTAATATCTGTAAAGCGCTGATAACGGTCCACTTGTTCGATAGGGTTTGAAGAATTTGGGTCTGCATCAATTGTACCCCCAGCAAGAAAACGATTACCCCAAGTAGTGTAATAACCATTCAAATCTAAACTAAAGTTACCTGCACGAAGCCTGTAGCCTACCTCAAGACCTAAAATCTCTTCGTTATCAATCTCGTTTTCTCCTTCCAAAATGTAGTTGGAGTTTCTAATATCAGAAAAAATATTGTCAAGGAAGGGTTGTCTTGAATAGTAGCCTGCATTTGCGAAGACCGTATTATTTTCAATAAAGGTATAACCCATACCTCCTTTAATGTTATACCCTAATTTATTTACTTTTTCAGATTTACCAAGACCATTAACGCCTTCTATTTCGTTTCCTTCAGCACGGCCTTCTCTTTGATAGCTTTGTGTGGAAACCGCTCCCTGTGCAAAAGCCGAGAAATTATCAGTTTTGTATTCTGCCTGACCAAAACCACCAATGTAATTGATATTTTCTGAATAGTCATAATTAAAACGTTGTCCCTCATCAGCAGAATTGAACAAAGCTGCCCAAGGATCTGCTTCAAAAGTTTCACTAATTACATAGTCACTATCTCTTGCATCACCATACCCACGGTTATCGGCATAGCCTTGTAGACCTAAAAGGTTATTCATTTGATACCAGTGGCTTCCTTTATAAAAACGGGTATCAACACCCAGATTGAACGTAAAGTTATCGCTTACAGCACTTTCTAGGTTTGTAAGAAATCCGAACCAGTTATGGTTGTTTACAGACATTCTTCTTACTACCGAACCCTGACCGAAACTTCCTATTCCGTTCTCGGCTCCTGCAATGTTGTTTTCTTCAATTTCATTGAAATCAATTTCACCATTGCTGTTTCGTGCTGCGTCAATATTACGGGAACTGCCTGCAGGACCTGTTCCGCCACCACGACCAAAAGAGGCATACGCAACGGAAGACAAATTGGTTTTATCGCTTATATTCCAATCCCAGTTTAAATTGATAATTGGCTTATGGTAGTAGTTTCTTCTAAAAGTAAATCGTTCTCCGTTATAGAAACCCGAGTTCGCATTATAACGTTTTCCATATTGATCGTAATCTTCCAATGAGTCTGAGAAGTTTTGATCGTGCCACTGTGGCGCCCCTGTCAACAAGAAGTTGAAAGAGTGCTTGTCATTCGGCACGTAACCAATACCGATAAAATAATTTTGTCCTTGACCGGCGGTACCATCAGAATATTTTCTGTGTGCTTGCCAATGGTCGAACAAAAAGGAATACGCCCATTTTCCTTTTAGACCAGAATCATAGCTTAAGGTACCTTTAAAGTAACTATCATTACCTGTCATAAAACGTGCAAAACCACCTTCTTTTCTTCCAGCGGCACGAGACACGATGTTTACCGTTCCACCAACTGAGGAAATTGCCAATTTTGACGAACCCAAACCACGCTGAACCTGAACCGCATTTGCAACATCAGACATTCCAGACCAGTTGGACCAGTACATTTTTCCATCTTCCATTCCGTTAATGGGCTGCCCGTTCAAAAGAAAAGCCGTATTTGTTTGGTCAAAGCCGCGCAAAAACATTTGTGAGTCGCCAAAACCACCAGCTTGGTTTGAAACGTAGACACTCGGAGTACTTTTTACTACTTCAGGAAATTCAACGTTACCAACAGCTTTTGCTTGGATTTCAGCTGCAGAAATAGTGGAAACAGCAATAGGTGTTTGACGGTCCTTTGCCATATCTATAATTCCCTTTCCTACAATCACTACTTCTTCAAGTGCATCTGCATCTACAGTAATTTTTACGTTACCCAGAGCTGCTGTTCCGTTAACACTTTTAAAGGGAACTTTTTCAATAGTGTAACCAATATAAGAGATGGTAAGCGTACCCGTTGAAGCGGAAGTTTGCAATGTGAAATTTCCGTCAAAATCGGTAATGGCACCGTTAGTAGTACCAGTTTCAACAACATTGGCACCAGCCAAGGGGTCGTTTGATTCAGAATCGATCACCGTACCGGTAACCGTTGTTTGCGAAAAAGCGGCAAAACCGCCCAATAAAAAAACAAGAAATAAAAACTTTCTCATGAATTTGGATTTAGGTTTAAAATTTCGGCAAAAGTACAATCTTAAATAATCTCAAACTAATAAAAGTGTTTAAGAAATCTTTAAGGAAAAGACTCAAGAATAAAGTTAGGGTTTTGAACCTAAAAGCCTGATAAAATGAAAGTTAGTTAATAACAATGTTATTAACATGTTATATTATTGAAAAAATTAAAACACGATACAGTCCAATTTTTCCTTCAGCGGAAGCAGATTTGCAAAATATTGTTCGTGCAAATCTTTGGGAAGTGGTTGCGAAAATGGGGTTTCCTCTTTAAACGGATCTACTTCTTTTCCATTTTTCCAAAAACGATAACATACGTGGGGGCCGCTTGTGTTTCCGGTCATACCAATCCATCCTATTACATCGCCCTGGCTTACATGCTGGCCTACCTTAACATTACGTGCTTTCATATGGAGGTATTGTGTCTCGTAAGTACCATTATGCCTAATCTTTACATAATTACCATTTCCACCACGACGCTCAGATTTTGTTACTATACCATCTGCTGTAGCTAATATTGGGGTTCCAATGGGAGCTGCAAAATCGGTTCCGCGGTGGGGGCGCAGTTTAAAGCCGTAGTATTTTATTCTTCTATTAAGATTGTATCGAGACGATATTCTGCTGAATTTTACGGGAGCCTTTAAGAAAGCCCGTTTTAGATTATTCGCCAATTCGTCGTAATAACCAAAAACCTTACCCGTAGCATCCGTGTTGAATTTGAAGGCATAAAGTGGTTTACCATTATGCTCAAAATAAGCTGCCTTAATTTCCTTAAGGCCTGCTGGAATGGTATCATCTATAAATTTTTCTGTATAAATTACCTTAAAACGGTCTCCTGGTTGAAGCTTAAAAAAATTAATAGTCCAAGCATAGATATTGGCTAGTTGGTCTGTCATGTAAGGGCTTAAATTTTGCTCCTCCATGGTTGCGGAAAGTGAACTCGTTATTATCCCTGAGGCTTCCCTTTCCTCATATCGAACCGGCTTTTGGCTATTGTATATGGAAAGTGTATCTCTAAAATCCACAACTGCATAATCTATTTGGTTGGTTTCATAAATGAAAACGTGTGTGGTGTTTAAAGAGTCTTTTGATTTTAGAAGAAGATACGGTTTACCAACCACTATTTTACGCACGTCAAAACTATCTCGGAATTTAGTAGCTACTTCCATTATTTTTTCCTGTGGCACGCCATTGGCAAAAAGAATGTCTCCAAAAGTATCTCCTTTGCGGATTGTATCACGAACTACTTCAAAATCATTCAGGATATATCCATATTGTTCAATAATTGCCTCTTCGACAACGGGGGGTGCCTTGGCAAGGTCATTTTTTTGGTTATCACAAGCAGTGGTCAGCAGGATAAGGGTAAGGGTAGCTAATATTATTGTCTTCAATGCGGGGAATTTTCTGTATTAAGTAATTTTTATTCTGCAATTATTTTAAAAGAATGCTGCAATCCTTTGAATTCGGTTAAAGTTGCTTTTAGGGAGCCTACGGCCAGATCTGCCTTCACAAGAAGCGGTATTTTATTTTTATCATCACTAATCCAGACTGTTAAGCTCTCTTTTTCTTTGAAAACACGACCAGATTGCACATAAGGTCTAAAGATCAATGTTCTGACGCGCCCAAAATTAGTATCTAAAACTTCTTTTCCAAGGAATTTTAGCCGGAATTTATAATTTTCTTTATCAAAAAACATGTTCATTTCAATTACGTCGCCCGTTTTTATGTTTTCGGTGTCCAATTGGTTCCGAAGGTAATAAAATGCCGAAATCATATCTTGGGTATCTTCTGGGAATGAAAAGACCGTAATTTCATCGTGCTTTTTGTCGTTTACAGTGGCTATGTTTGTAGTGTGATTGAAATCAATTTGGATATCTTTGGTATAGCCGCCCTCATCTATCTTTCGAATAAAGCGATAGGGAATATCCCTATCCTTGTCAATATAGGATTGGTAATCATCCTCAACTTTAAAAAACCATTTGGAAACTCCTATTGTTTGTCCAAAACCGCGCACATGGAAAACTTCCTTTCCATTAATCCGAGAATCTTTTACCTTTAGGGTAGCATATCCTGCCGTTACAAAACCATAATGAACTCGAAACTTAAAATATTCGCCGTCGCCGTAAGCTCTTTCTTGTGCAGAAAGATAGAAGATGTTGCTAAAAAGAAGTAAAAGCGCAAATAGCTTTTTCATAGGTTCCGACTTAGGGGTTTATGGTTTAAAAAAAACAACTACCATTCCAAAAAAATAAACCCCACCTTCAAAAGACGATGGGGTTTATGGATTGTCAAGATTTATAAGGTTCCGCGTTGTTCTTGTTCGCGTTCAATAGACTCAAAAAGCGCTTTAAAATTTCCAGCTCCAAAACCTTTTGCTCCCATACGTTGAATGATTTCAAAGAAAAGGGTCGGACGGTCTTCCACTGGTTTGGTGAATATTTGCAATAGATAGCCTTCTTCATCGGCATCTATCATTATTGATAGTTTTTTGAGCTCATTGATATCTTCCTTCATCATCTTCATGTGATCACCCAGACGTCTAGGAATATCATCGTAATATGCCTGTGGGGGTGGCGGAAGGAATTCTACACCGCGTTCCTTTAACTGACTAACTGTTTTAATTATATCATCTGTGGCTACTGCCAAATGCTGTACACCGGAATCTTCGTAAAAATCCAAGTATTCCTCTATCTGAGATTTTTTTATTCCTTTGGCGGGTTCATTGATAGGGAATTTAATGCGGCCATTTCCATTGCTCATTACCTTGCTCATCAAGGCAGAATACTCGGTGTGTATTTGCTTGTCGTCAAAAGAAAGGAAATTCACAAAGCCCATAACATCTTCGTACCATTTTACCCATTTGTTCATTTGGCCCCACCCTACGTTACCGACCATGTGGTCAATGTATTTTAAACCTGTGTGTGTAGGGTTATAATCACTTTTCCATTCACGGAAACCTGGCAGAAACTGTCCTTTGTAATTTTTGCGTTCCACAAACATGTGCACGGTTTCGCCATAGGTATAAATTCCACTACGCACTACTTCACCGTGTTCGTCTTTTTCAACGGTTGGTTCCATATAGGGTTTTGCGCCGCGTTTGGTAGTTTCCTCAAAAGCACTTGTAGCATCATCAACCCATAACGCTATAACCTTTACACCATCGCCGTGTTTTACAATATGTTCATTTATAGGCGATTTACTGTTTAATGGTGTTGTTAAAACAAGTTTGATTTTATCTTGTTTAAGCACATAGCTTACAGCATCTCTAGAACCTGTTTCCAAGCCTTTATAGGCGTAGGATTGAAACCCGAAAGCCGTCTTGTAAAAATGTGCGGATTGCTTTGCGTTGCCTACATAAAACTCTACATAATCGGTTCCTAATAGGGGTAGAAAATCTTCTGCGCCCTCAAAAATTTTTTCCAGTCCGTAATCGACTGATTTAACTTCTTTACTCATAATTAATAATCTTCAAATATTTAATGTTCTAACCAGCTTTGGTAATAGGTGCCGTCAGCAAGTTTTAAGCCATCCTCAGTAACCTGCAAGGGTTTGAAGGTGTCCACCATTACAGCTAGTTCTTCAGTTTCAGTTTTTCCAATACTTCGTTCTGCAGCGCCTGGGTGCGGCCCATGTGGAATCCCAGCAGGATGCAATGTAATTTGACCGGCCTCAATATCATTACGACTCATAAAATCGCCATCTACATAATATAACACCTCATCGCTGTCAATATTGCTGTGGTTGTATGGAGCAGGAATGCTCAAGGGATGATAATCATAGAGGCGGGGCACAAAACTGCAAACTACAAAAGCGTCAGTTTCAAAGGTTTGATGTACCGGTGGAGGTTGGTGTATGCGACCGGTAATGGGTTCAAAATCGTGGATTGAAAAGGCATATGGAAAATTGTAACCATCATACCCTACTACATCGAAAGGATGAGTGGCGTAAACCATCTCAAAAATCTCATCGTGTTTTTTGACCTTTATTATAAATTCTCCTTTTTCATCGTGCGTTTCAAGTTGTTCGGGTTTTCGGATATCCCTTTCGCAGAATGGTGAATGTTCCAAAAGCTGCCCGAACCAGTTTCTATATCTTTTTGGGGTATAAATTGGCCGTCGTGATTCAACAATAAAAAGACGGTTGTCCTGGGTGTCAAAATCTATTTGATAGATGATTCCCCGGGGCACCAACAAATAATCTCCATATTTAAAATCGAGATTTCCCAAAAAGGTCCGCAACTTTCCATTACCCTTATGGATAAAAATTAACTCATCCGCATCAGTATTTTTATAAAAATAATCTTTAAGTGAATTTTGGGGAGCGCCAAGAATAATGCTGCAATCACTATTGGTAAGTACCGTCTTTCTACTTTCAAGGTAATCTTTTTCAGGTTTAATGTCAAATCCTTTTAAACGAAGGGATTCTATATTATTGGGCCGTGCAATTTTTGGAGCTACATTGTATTGCCTCTTTATTTCCTTTACTTGCGTGGGCCTGTGTTCATGATAAATATTACTGTACATACCATCAAAACCTACGGTACCAAAAAGTTGCTCTGAATACAGTGTGCCATCCGGCTTTCGGAATTGAGTATGGCGTTTGGGCGGTATTTTACCCAATCTATGATAAAATGGCATAATTGATTTTAAATTTTAGATTTCTGAACAAAAAAAATGAACAGCGATAACCATACAAATATCGGAAAAATATTGGAGCTAAACGTTTAAGTTTATGCTAAAACCGATACCCAAGTGCCACATACCATTCACTCTTGCCAAGATCTGGAGAATAGGAATATTTTATTTCCATGGGCCCTAGAATGGTTTCCAATCCATAGCCAGCCGAAAAGCCGGAATAATCTACCCTCTCTATCCATTGGCCAGTTTCAAACAGGTCGTTCCCAATATTGGCAATATTGGCCGAGATGTTAATATGGTTTTTTCTGAAAATTTCATAATCAAAGGTCAAGGTAGATTTTAGGTATGTATTTCCACGAAGCGAAACAGCTTCATAGCCTAAAAAGGGAATGATATTGTTCATTTCCTTAAAGCCATAGCCACCAAGAGCAAAGTCAAGCGAAGTGGTTTCTGGGCCGCCCAATTTAAAACCTCCCTCGGCAGTTAAATGTCCGGAAAAATTTTCAAAAAAAGTATGCGCAAACCCCATTTTGGCTTTCGCCAAAGAAAAGGGCTCAAAATTCTTATTTTTCCCGTGGGCGAATAAATACCAGTGAAAATCACCTGCAAAGTAGAGTCCTCTTTTAGGAAAGAAACTGTTGTCATAATTATCGTACTTCAGAAAACCAAAAACACTGTAGTAATTTGTGCTTTCAAAAATAGTGCGGGGCAGGTTGTTGTCATCAGTACCAATAGTTTCCGAAAGATAGCGTAGGTATTTATGCTCTCCGCCGACTCCAAAAATAAATACCCGTCGGAAAAGTGTCTCAAAATAAAGTTGATTGGTAAAATCACTATATTTTATGGAGAGGTTATTAATAGGAAGTGAAACTACGGCGTCTAAATCTACATCTACAAAATCTAGAGGCACATCTGTTTCAAAAAAGTGATATTTTGAGTTAAAACCTACGCTCCAGTAAAATCCTTTGTCTATATAGTATTCAAAATTGTAGCGCAGATTATCCCCCGCGATTAAATCTAGGGAAGCTATATCGTTATTGGTGAAAAGCCTCTTTTTTGTAACATTTACCAGCGCAGCCGTTCTGAAGAGATTATCATAATGTGCCGCAAAGCGAAGCATCATGGAAGAATTGCTTTCCCGCAATTGCAGAAGCAAAATGTTCTGGTTGTTTTCGTCTTCAAAAAATCTATAGTTTATATCCTGGAAATTTCCGGTCGCCGAGAGGTTATTGATGCCTTCGCTGAAATATTTGTACGTTATTTTGTCGGGCGTGCGTAGTTTTAATTTTCCCAAAACATAGCTTCGGGTGTATTTTTCATTGCCTTCAATTTTAACTTCTTTTATAAAAATGGTGTCGCGGGCCTCAAACTTAATCTCTTTCTTTTCAAATGTTTGTTGTCTCATGGCCACACTTTCAAGTTCCTTTCTAAATTTTTCTGCTGCAGTAACCCCTGAGGCTACGATTTTATTCCCTTCGTCAAAAGAAACCACTGAAAAATCATTGATATTAGGGTGAATATAGATATCTGTTTTCTTTCGTTTTTCTATCATGGCATTTATGGTTCGATAATTATTTATCTGCACCAAAACCTCAAAAGCAGATTTTAAGTTGTCTCTACTCTTTAGACTATCCTGAACATCCACACCGATAATAATGTCCATGCCTTTTTCACGTACTTCATTCACGGGATAATTATTTACTACGCCTCCATCTATCAAAACTTTATCATCTATTACCACAGGGCTAAAAAGTGAGGGTAGTGCGCCACTGGCAATAACTGCCCTGGGAAGATACCCATGGTCCAGGATAACTTCTTTCCCGTTTTCAACGTTTGTGGCAACGCAGAAAAAAGGAATAGGCAATTCACTAAAATCTGAAACTGCGCTCACGTGGCTTGTCAATTTTGAAAGCAGGTTATAAACATTCTGCCCTTTTGAAAGCCCTGAGGGAAAACCAATTTTAAATTTATCAAATGGCAACACCAGCGCATATTTTTCAGCCTCTTGTTTTTCGTAGAAAGTTTTTGCGCTGCGCGGAATATCGTCCTGTATCAACGTGCTAAAATCTGTTTGCCTAAAAATACTGTCCAACTGTTTTGCCGAATATCCCGAAGCATATAGCGCTCCTATGATTGCACCCATGCTTGTTCCGCCAATGTAGTCTATACGTACTCCCGATTCCTCAATTACCTTTAAAGCACCAATGTGCGCAAGCCCCTTGGCCCCGCCACCACTCAATACCAGACCTACCTTTATATCCTCCCCATTCTTTTCTTGCGAATAAATAATTGATGGAATTATAAAAAATAGTAAAAGGAGTAGCTTTTTCATTAAATGGTTACTTCATTTTAGGGGTTTTAGAGAGTTTTCAAGATTCATTATTAAAATGCGCTATCAATTTTTTTGCGCGGCTCGCTCCAATTACTTTTGAAAGTTCTTCAAAATTTGCGGAGGCAATCCGCTTTGTGCTTTTAAAATGTTTTAGTAAATCAATCACCGTTTTTTCGCCAATTCCGGGTATGGTCTCAAGCTCTGTATTTAATGCCTGTTTGCTGCGCTTACTGCGGTGAAAGGTAATACCAAAACGGTGCGCTTCGTTACGCAATTGCTGTATTATTTTTAAGGTTTCACTCTTTTTATCCAAATATAACGGAATGGGATCTTCAGGATAAAACAGTTCTTCCAAACGTTTTGCAATACCTATAATAGCTATTTTTCCCCGTAAACCCAACTTATCCAAGCTTTTTAAGGCTGAGGAAAGCTGCCCTTTACCCCCATCTATGATGATGAGTTGCGGCAATGGTTGCTCTTCTGCAAGCAATCTTTTATAACGTCTATAAACAACTTCTTCCATCGAGGCAAAATCATCGGGGCCTACAACGGTTTTTATATTAAACTTTCTATAGTCTTTCTTGCTGGGTTTTCCATTTTTGAAAACCACACAGGCCGCCACCGGGTTTGTGCCTTGAATATTACTGTTGTCAAAACACTCTATATGTCGCGGTTCCTCACTCAACCTTAAATCTTTTTTCATTTGTGCCATGATGCGTTTTTCATGACGGTCCGGATCAACGATTTTTGCCTGTTTGAATTTTTCCATTCGGAAATATTTTGCATTCCTCTCGGAAAGGTCCAGAATTGCCTTTTTATCGCCCAGCTTTGGCACGTGTACTTTTATCACTTCGCCCAGTTCCACTTCAAAAGGCACGAATATTTCTTTTGATTGTGAATTAAATCGTTGCCGGATTTCCACAATGGCAAGCTGAAGGAGTTCCTCATCGGTTTCGTCCAATTTCTTTTTTATTTCCAAAGTATGCGACCTAATAATGGCTCCATGCGAAAGCTGCAGAAAATTCACATACGCATAGCTTTCGTCTGAAATAATTGAAAACACATCTACATTGTTGATCTTGGGGTTTACCACCGTGCTTTTGCTTTGGTAATTCTCCAAAATATCAATCTTTTCCTTTATTCGCTGCGCCTGTTCAAATTTTAAATCTGCCGCAAGCGTCTTCATTTGGCTTTTAAATTTATGCAGCGAATCCTTAAAATTTCCTTTCACAATATTGCGGATGGCCTCAATATTTTCGTGGTATTCCTTTTCGGAATAAAGCGCCTCGCATGGCCCCAGACAGTTTCCCAAGTGATATTCCAGACACACTTTATACTTGCCCGCCTTAATTTTTTCTTCGGAAAGGTCGTAGTTGCAAGTGCGCAGCGGATACAAACCTTTAATTAAATCGAGCAGCGTGTGTACGGTTTTCATACTCGTGTACGGCCCGTAATATTCGCTGCCGTCCTTTATCATGCGCCGCGTTGGGAAAACCCTCGGAAAGCGTTCGTTTTTAATGCAAATCCACGGATAGCTTTTGTCGTCCTTCAGCATCACGTTGTAACGAGGCTGATAATTTTTTATAAGGTTATTTTCCAACAAAAGCGCATCGGTTTCAGTTTTAACCACAATGTGCTTTATCGTTTCAATTTTCTTCACCAAAAGCCGCGTACGGTTGTTGTCAAAGTTTTTTGTGAAATATGATGAAACCCTTTTTTTTAGATTTTTTGCCTTCCCCACATACAGCAGTTTGCCATCTTTATCGTAATATTGATATACGCCGGGCGAATCGGGAAGGGTTGCAATTTGAAGTGTTACCGAAGCATTGGCCATAAGCTCAAAGATACTTTATGTTTTGTCTTTTAAGGAATTTTTACGCAATCAAAAATAGTTAAGAAACGGTTAAATGAAAGTTTTTGGAAATCCAAGATTGCGAATATTGCGTATCTATTACAACCAACTGAATATAAATGGCCAAAAGCAGTTTTCATATTTCTTTTAAAAAACATTTCGTGCTTTTCCTTGCGATTTTGTATTTGCTAAATCCAATGCAAAAACAAATGGCGGAAGCCATGCACATTTTTTCACATGTGATGACGCATTCAGATTATTCGCACCACCAAGAAGACCATGTAATGGATCGCGAACATACGCACGAACACAAACTGATTACATTTTTCTCCAAAATATTTTCTTCGGAAGAAACCAGCGATCACGATGGCGTGTTTTTCAATTATACTTTTGATAAGCATTTTGCACAGAAATATCCTGCGACAAACTTCAGAATTAAAAAAAATACAGCCCATAACTTTTACTACACTTTTCATATTAATAAAAGCGTAAAAACCATCCCCAGCCCGCCTCCCGAAACATTCTTTTCATAGTTCACAAATGCTGAAGGAAAAATTCTTTCAGTCCCTCAAAATTCATTTTTAAACCAATCACCCATGAAAAGAATATTCTTAATGGGGCTTATGCTATGCTTTGGAATTGCACAATCGCAATCACTAAAAGGAAAAGTTGTAGGCCCAAAAAACAACCCGCTGGAGAATGTTGCGGTCTTTGACCGTACCTCTGGCAACCACACCCACACTGACGCCTCGGGGAAATTTTCACTTGAAAATGTAGCCGAAAACGACCAAATAAGCTTCTCCATTTTAGGTTTTAGCACTTTGGAATATACGGTAACAGCTGAAAATTTCACCAAGTCAATAATGATCATCTTGGAAGAAGCTACGGTTTCTCTGCAGCAAGTAACCATCACTCCCCAAGTAAACACCCTCAGCCAGATTGTAGCCGTAGATCTAAAAACTGCGCCCGTAAAATCGTCGCAGGAAATATTACGGAAAGTTCCCGGATTAATCATTGGCCAACACGCCGGTGGCGGAAAAGCCGAACAAATATTTCTGCGCGGTTTTGATATTGACCATGGAACAGATATCAATCTTTCCGTAGATGGATTGCCCGTAAATATGGTTTCACATGCGCACGGCCAAGGGTACAGCGATCTTCACTTTCTTATTCCCGAAACAATTGATGAAATTTCATTCGGAAAAGGCCCTTATAATGCGAAATATGGCGATTTTGCTACTGCAGGTTACGTAGCTTTCAAAACTTTGGACAAACTGGACCAAAGCTCCGTTTCCGTGGAATACGGGCAGTTTGATGCTTTTAGGACCGTGGGGCTTTTCAACCTTTTGAATGCTGAAAACAGCAATGCATACCTAGCGGCCTCACTGAATACTTTTAACGGACCGTTTGACTCCCCACAGAATTTTAACCGTTTCAATATGATGGCAAAATACAATCTGAATTTGCCAAACAACCAAAAACTGCAACTTACCGCTTCGCATTTCCAAAGCAAGTGGGACGCATCGGGGCAAATTCCGCAACGTGCTATCGATGCGGGTTTGATTGACCGTTTTGGAGCCATTGACGATACTGAAGGTGGAAATACCAGCCGAACAAACCTTTTGGTTAATCATTCAAAATTACTTTCAGACAATAAAAAGTTGGAAACACGAGCGTATTATTCGCATTATGATTTTGAGCTGTTTTCAAACTTCACCTTTTTCTTGGATGACCCTGTAAACGGTGACCAAATTGCGCAACGTGAAGACCGGAATATTTTAGGCTTCCAGACCGAATTTTCAGATAAAATAAATTCTGAAGCCTTTGATTTCAAATATACCGCCGGGCTTGGGGTGCGATACGACGATGTAAACGATGTGGAACTTTCACACACCAAAAACCGCTACGAAATTTTGGATCGTATAGCCTTCGGAAATGTGGATCAAATTAACAGTTTTGCCTTTTTGAATACGGAATTTGGCTTGGGCGATTTCAAAATAAATCCTGCCGTTCGATTGGATTATTTCAAGTTTGATTACGAAAACAAACTGTCGCCAACCTATGATAACCGAAGTGAAAGCA